>Ga0099364_10005642_pt1 | contig 18520 bp, 11 predicted proteins | sample TergutTh196P3_FD_73070 | JGI IMG/M metagenome (GOLD analysis project Ga0099364, IMG submission 73070) | Microcerotermes parvus P3 segment gut microbial communities from Pointe-Noire, Republic of the Congo - Th196 P3 | ecosystem: Host-associated > Arthropoda: Insects > Digestive system > Gut ...
AGAGGGTTGTTCGTCGCCCGGTAAAACGTAACATAAAACTCTTTCACGAACGCCTTGCCGGTCTCTCGGCGAGGCGTTTTCTGCGGCCACACGCGGCCCTCGTTGCGTTCTTGCCGCCGCTCCCAACGGAGTCCCGCGTCGGGATTTTCGTACACACAACGCGAAACGTCGCGTTCAAACCTTTTTACAAAGACAGACCGTATGACTGAACAATCGCTTATGCTCACCACTACTGACGCCGCGAAACTCTGCGGAGTCACCGTCAAACGTTGGCGTACTTGGAACTCGCTCGGCAAAATCCCGCCGCCGTTGCGAGTCGGCAAGGGCCTTTTCTGGAAACGCGACGACCTAATCCGCTGGATCGACGCAGGCTGTCCAACCCGCAAGCACTGGAAGATTTTTCTTGAAAGAAAAGAGCGAAATGGACTTCCAAGTTCGTAAAAAACTGGTAAGTGTGTGTCAATCGTCGGACAACGGTTGACCGGCGACAACCCTTATTTTCAAGGAGATAACCAACATGGCCAATCTGTACAAAAAACCAGTTCACGTCATTGATCCGAAAACCGGACAGAAAGTCAAAGCCGATTCAAAGAAGTGGTGGGGACGCTATGTCGACGCTGACGGAGTCGAACGCCGCGTCCCGCTCGCCGTCGATAAAAAGATTGCGCAACGAATGCTCAACGAGTTGGTCGAACAAGCCGAGCAAGGTCGCAACGGAAATTCGTTTGCAGATGCGGCGAAGTTGCCAATCGAACTGCACCTTGAAGGTTTCGAGGAGCATCTCGTCGCCAAGGGCAATACCGCCTTGCACGTCCAGCAGACCGTCAAACGCGTCGAAGTTTATGTTTCAACAATGAAACGGCGGACTATCGACAAGATTGACCCCGCTTCCGTCGAGGAGTTTATTGCACGATTGCGTAAGGAGCAGAATTTATCGTTACAAACCTGCAACCACTACATTCGAGCGATCAAGACATTTTGTAACTGGCTGGTGAAACGCGATAAACTCCTGCGACATCCACTCTTGTCCGTGTCGCTCTTCAATGCCGAAGCCGATCAACGCCATTGCCGAAGGCCGCTTGATGCGACGGAGTTTCAATATCTGTTGCGCGCCGCCGAAGCAGGGCCGCCGGTCGAAGGCATGTCTGGCGAAGACCGGTTTATGTTTTACGTCCTTGCCGCTTGGACTGGCTTTCGCAAGGGCGAACTCGGCAGTGTGACTCTGCGGCATTTCAAACTCGACGGCGAGTATCCGACATTGACGATCAACGCCGCCTATTCCAAACGGCGACGCGAAGACGTACAGTTTTTGCATCCAGATGTTGTTGCGCTATTTCAAGAATGGGTTACAAAAAAGAATCCGAGAGCGGACGACATTCTGTTCCCGGTCTCGGCCAAGACCTGTGGCACCGAGCGCAAGACGGCAAAAATGGTCGAACGCGACTTGGCTTCGGCACGTGAGGTCTGGATCAACGAGTCGAATTCCGACGCGGAGCGCGAGTTCCGTGAGGACAGCGATTATTTGAAGTACGTTAATTCGCACGGCAAGTTCGCCGACTTCCACGGCTTGCGACACACGTTCATTACGAATCTTGGCCGTGCGAACGTCTCGCCGAAGACGGCACAGTTGTTGGCGAGGCATTCGGACATCAAGTTGACGATGCAGATTTACACGCACGTTGCCCCTGTCGAACAGGCCGCCGCGATCCGGGCACTGCCGGGTTTGGGCGACTTGAGGAAGACGGATTAAATGTACAACAATCTGTGCCCTCGTCTCGGCGGCGATACCGAGGCGTGGGCTTTTTTGTTTCTTGGCCGAAAACTCGCCCCCGTGGGCGACGGACGTGAGGTCGACCAAGGCTTCGACCTGCGGCAAAGACCGCCACTTGGGGCGAACGTTGCGTCAACGGCGGCGGTTGCCACGGTCGTCTGACCAAGTGTCTTAGAATCCGTAGGTCAGACCGCTTCCGAGGCCGGTATTTTCAGTGTCGGACGCATTGGCAAGTACCGGTCAATGTTCGTTGGTGCCATTTTTGTTGGTCCCGTTTTCGGCCAAAATCATTAAGAGGAGCAAGACTCGTTCCGGCGCAAACCCTTGGCAGTGCGGCATTTACGCGCATCTGCCTGTTGGCCTCGAACCTTTGAGCAACGGATTAAGAGTCTAAAACTCGCCTATGTCAAGGTGCCGGTGTAAAGCATTGCAATTTAATGCTTTGCGGCGCAACTACCGACACGGCAAAGCGTTGTGGCAGTGGCGAATCGTTCCACTTCGTGCCCGTTTGGGCGTTTTCTGACTGCACCGACGGCGGCACCTCGCCAATGACGGCACCGTTTGGGGGACCTTATTTTGGGCTGGGTGGGGCGTTCTGTTTACTGTTTTCCTGCCAGAAAGACTCAATATATCCCCCTCCCTTTTTCCGCCAGACGATACCGCTGTCTGCTACTGGTTGGCCTTTCCGGATCAGTCATTTCGACATACCCGCCTTGAAGCAGAGGATTGAGGTACTGCTCTCGAAACTTCGTGCGATTGCTACGTCCGACTGCTACCATCAGTTCGCCAATGGAGTGTTCGCCTGTAAAAAATCGAAGCAATTCCAACTGCTCTGAACTTAGTCCCGACTTGGTCCCAACTTGGTCCCGACTTGGTCCCGACTTGATCCCAGTCGCCGCAAAAAACGTCAATGTCACCCCTCGGTAGGTGTCGGACTCCCACTGCGGTTCCGGTAAGCCCACCTCTCGACACAACCGCAGAATGAGCAGACTGCCGCGACCGATCTTTTCCATTCGACCCCGTAAATAAAGCACATGGGCAATGTCTGGATTCCGCAGAATCGAAAGATGGCCATAAGCAAGCGTTGCCGGAGTGATTCCTTCCGGTAACGGTCCGGAATTCCAGATTTCCAGTCGATTCGGATAGATATGTACCGCAATACCACCGGAGAAATCAGAATAGTCCCGATGGGCAAAAGCATTCACCAAGCCTTCCCGCACTGCCTGAACCGGATAAAGCGGCTCGTCCTTTCGTTCCAACCGCTTGCCACTGAACTTCGCCTTCGTCGGCGTATTGCGAACGATAAAATCAAAAACCTGTTCAAGTACCGGAAAGAGTGATCCTTCGTATGTTTGCATATCCCGGTACTCGTCGCTTGCTTTATCCTCACTGAAGCAAGCAGCTCGAACTCGTATCTGCGGCATCCGCTTGGCCGGATACTTTCCGAACAGAACATCGCCGCCCTGCGTCAATCGACCATACTTGCCGAGAGACAGGTCATTCAGCACGGCATCGATGTTTTCCGTGTCAGTAAATCGGAATCCACGTGAGCCTTCGATACTTTTCACGGCAAAGGCCAACTCTTTCAAATCGATATCGTTGGTCACATCTGCCGTTGAAAAACGTCGCTCCCAACGGATTGGCTTAACGGCTTTCTGCTGGAGAATGTCCCGAATCGTCGCCGAGTCCACTTCGACAATTTTATCGTTCTCATGGAAGAAGAACTTGTTTTGGCAGACATACGGCATATCGTTGCCAGCCGGAATTTCGAGAACGACAACCGTTTTGTTCGCAATATCTCGAACGGAAATTTCGATCAGCGAACAAGGCGAGACTGATTCCTGTAACTGCCGCTCCAATTTGACTGCAGTCACCTCGACGTTCTCGACACCGATAATCTTGCCGGTTTCGTCAACCCCGCAAACGATCACACCGCCGCGAGTATTGAGGAAGGCGGCGACCATTTTACTGATCGTTTTGATACTGCGACAGGACGGGACGAACTCAACCTGTTCGCTCTCACCAAGCGACAATGCCGATTTAATCGTTCTGATATTCATGGATTCCCTCCTTTCTTTACACGCCGACCGACGCTTGCGGCATCGGCAAAGTTTTCGCGAAGGAACTGTTCGACTTCTTGATACCGAAAAAACTGAGCGGTGGCGAACAGAGCGGCTTCCTCATCATTGGCGTATTTCTGTACCCAGTTACCCTGTCGCTCTTGCAGGGCAATGTCCGACAAGATCGCTTCCTCGTACATGTCGATAACCCGCAGGTCGTCGAGTACCGTATTCTTTTCGAGTTGAAGCAATGCGCGACCTTCCGTTCCAACATAACCGAGATGACGAAGGAGCGACCTGGCAAACACGACATGATCGTGAGCGAGAAGCCAGCGAGGTTTGTTCAATTCAACGGCTCGTCGAAGTTCCCGATGCGTGATTGAGAGTCCGTCTTGGTTCTTGCCGCTTCCATAATGGGGTGTAATCAAGCCGAGAAAGAGGTCGCATTTTTCGACTCCGGCAAGGCAATTCTCAAACGCTGACCGATTTGAGAAGACCGGCAGTGTTCCCTTGTGCGACATCCAGACTTCGTAACCGAACCCGGTCAGAAGCGAGTAAATGCGTTCCAGTAATTCCTCAATGCCGTAGACGGTTGAGGAGACGAGGATTGTGAGTTTGTGGTCGGGCATGTTATGTCATGCTCAACAAGAGGAGCAACGTCCACGAATTTCCAGTGTACTCTTCTTGCAAGCGATGTTTCAAGAACATTCTATTAAGATCACAAGTATCAAATTTTATTTGTCACAGATTATACTTGAATTCCTCTTGGTTTTCCTTTGGCGGCGGCATCTTCATTATTAGGGACGTAGCCCGGACGGCAAACATTGGAAATTCCGGCTACCCCCAACAGAGCAAAGCATTATTGAGTTAAATATAAGTTTACGACATCGTCCAGTGTTTTTGTATCGGGAAAAAGTTTTACCTCGTCTAAACCGTGTGTAAAATGACACTGGATAAAATCGGAGTGTCTTGAAGCCAAACCGACACACTGTGTCTTGAATTGTTCAGGAGTTAAACCGAACGCAACAATGGGCGAAACACTGATTGAATCAAAGTCCGCCGTGAGCATGTCCCGAACCCTCCAAGAAGCACGTTGTGCCAGTTGTGCCATCAGGTAGAGTCCGTAAAGCGTTACAAGCGGTTCACATTCTCTTGCCTGTCGGGTGAACGACGCGACTGTTTTACCCTTCATTTCCAAAGCGACAAGCGGATGATCACCTGTGCCGAGAGGGGAATTCTTGAAAAGATTTAGAAGTGAAGAAACGGCACTTTTTCGCGTTGCCGCCGATGCAACTCCATCCGACAAAGAGGTATCGAGTCCGACCCTGTTCGTTAGTTTTCCAATCGGGAAATTGCAGATAAACCACTTAACCAATGGAGAGCGGCTTGCTAATCCCACAAAAAGAAAATCCCAAAAGGTTGGGTTCCCAAATCCAAGTCGTTGCCCAAGTTTGAGCAATAACGTTACATCTATGTTCTTTGATTCCGTGATTAAACCTGCTTCCCTAAACCAAGGAATTGCTGATTCAATCATATTTTTTCCCATATTGTCATTGTTACGAAATTGCTTTTCCGTTTCGGCAAGATGAGCGATCCAACTCGGCTGTAACCCAAATGTTTGATATTTTCCAATACCTGATATTTTCATTGATGTTCCTCTTGTTATTCTCTTTGAGTAAAAATAGAGACAACCTTCTTCATTGGACAATAGACATTTTCCGCAATGCTTACAATTGTCTTGCCTAACTGCAATTTTCGGCATAAATGAAACTGCTCCAAATGGGCATTCCGCTTCACATGCACGACAAGCAATACAGTTAATTGCTTTGTTAATGACTGTTGATATAAATTTTATACTTTGCTTAGTAGTTCCTTCAAAAATAATATGTTTATCTTTATAAACGATATTTACGTCTTTCAGAATTTTTGCCCATTCTAAAATACCACTTTTAAGAGTTCGCTTTTTGTATAAAAAAGTGATAGTGTTTTCATTTTGCTCATAACGTGGTAATTCTATAAATTCCTTTAGTAGAGAACCATTATTCCTTGCGTGCCATCCGCCTTCATATACGAAATTTTCGGCATCTTTCTTTGAGGAAAACTCCTTGCTGGATGACTGAATGATAATATCCGCAAATGACGCAACTTTTTTCTTATAAAGTTGCCGAACTAATTCCGCGTGCCTGTTGCTTGACATCGGACATAAAATACAACCAACTCGTTGCAATCCTTTGCGGTACGCTTTATTGATAATGAGATTGTTTTCAAAAATAAAAAGCCATAATTCGTGTGCTGACCATTTTAAAATAGGGGAACAGTTAATTTGGTTTTGACTTTTCACTTCGTCTGCAACGTCTTCATATTTGGCACGCTTAGTGCTTTCGCCGCTACGAACACCAACAAAGGCAAGAAGTTTCGGACGGGCAGTTGACAAGCCGTAACGCTGTCGCAATTCTAAAATGGCAGGTGTGCTTTTATGAACACTGCAACACCAACGCAAAGTACGGGACGGCGGACCGAAAGATTTCCAACTCTCTAATGCCGATAACGCTGCTTTGGCTTTAATAAATGTTCGTCCTTTGTAACGTTTGTTTTTTTGGGTGACTCGCCAGACTTCATCAGTATCACGCAGTTCCATATCCGTATCACTGAATACTACCGGCACATCAAGCGGCAAGGCACGATGAGCGAGTTCCAGTAATGCGACTGAATCTTTTCCGCCGCTGAATGCAATGTACTGTATAGAGCATTGTTTCGATAGCGCATCGAATTTTTCTTTGAACGATTTAAGGGTGTCTGTAACGAGGGCTTCAAGCATTTTCTCGTTCTTTTGGACCATCTTTTTGATGTTAACCGCTTTGATTTTCTTTTTGCCTCTAAATGCGAATGTTGCCGTGATGGGGTGTCCATACTGAATGGGATTCAACGTAAAAAGAAGTTTGCCTTGATAATAAAAGCGGTTTTTTATTGCCCACATAAGCGGATTCCGTTCTTTAGAGTCGAAGGACAACTCATGGAATCCGTAAAATGTCAATTCTTCTGCAAAGACCGGACGGAGTTCGTTCGCCACACTACTTTCCGTTTGTGTTGTCAAAAGATAACCGCCGGTTGCTTTATCCCATTCGTAGGAATACATTTTATGATCGTTTTTCGTGGAACACACCGCTTTTCCAACAGTGTGACGTTCCTTGATAGCATTGCTTAATAAAGTCTCTAAACTCGCTCTCATTAGTCATTTGATACGCAGCCATAAAATTATATTTATAGTGCAGTGAAATGGCTGTATGCAGTGCTTGCACTGTTACCGGAATATCAAGCGATTTCAATTGTTCAACAGTTTTCGTTAATTGGTCTGCAAAATCATCGGGGACATCGTAAGTACTATTTTGACGAAAGAATACGTCCGCGCGTCCGATTTTGTGTCGTGAAATATCCGGTAAACATTCATTAACTGTTCCGTGCAACAAGGCGGCATCAAGGACAGGAACACGTTCCAACAAATCATATTCTGAAACATTGCCGCCATGTTCTGTGATGATAGTCTTGACTTCGTGGGCAAGGAATTCCAAACTCTCTGGAAGTGATAATTCTTCCAGTCGGACAACCCGCACCTTCTTTGATGAATTTATTTCCAAGTTTGTTATTTTTAACAGTCTTTGCGGCATAATGAACTGCAAAAAGGATTCAAAATCCGCAATATCGTCGGAAAGGTTTCGTAGTCTTTCTTTGACATCGTGATGCAATCTTGTAAGGGAGAAACAGCCGTATTCATTAAGGAGACGTTCAACGGTATCAACGATATACTGTTGGGTTTCCGTATCAGTAATTTGCTCAGGAAACAAACGGATATTGTCTTTTCGGCAAAATGTGTTTGCCTCTAATTCCGTTTCTGTAAAATCATCCCAATCGTTATCGCATAACGGTTTGAGCAAACGTACCGTCGTCGGTTCCAACTTAAATCCATTGGGATATTCACGTAGCAATATATCTTTAATTTTTTGCAATGCTTCTTTCATCCAAACAGCACACACCCCTCTTCTTTGAATTGTTCGATTTTATCTAACAAATCCTCAACGGAACATTCCAATGTCGCTGCCATACATGTTAGACAGACACATTTATCCTTGGGGATGTTTCGGTCAATGATTTTTTTATTTAATGCCGCCGTATTTTTGTCAATCGGTTCTAAACAAAAGCGGCACTTAACGGTTCTGCGCGGCATAGTAACAATCTTTATTTTAGTTCATAAGCAGCAATATCTTTTCCGCCGTATTCTTTCGGGTCGAGCAGTTGCAGTTGCTTGCGTATGATCGTCCGCATCATCACTGCCGGACGTAAACAATAGCGGTAAAATTCTCCTGTATCGACGAGATCACAGCGGACATAATGAGGAAAAAACAGTTTCAGATAACCTGTACACAATCGCAACACTGCTTCTCTATCACGGGTGTCGGCATCGCCGGGACATTTAACGAGGTCTTCGACTACCGATCTGTAACGAATACATTCTTCCTGACTCCGCAACAGATGCATGATCTCGGTGAAGTATTCTGTATTCAATGCCCAATTGTTTATTTTCATTTTTTCGTTCATTCGGGGAATGTTCTTTCCTTGCACAAACCCGTGAAAGCGGTCGAGCAAAGCGGATTCCCGCCATACTTCCGGTAGTGTGCGGAACATATCTTTGGAGATGTCCATATCATCTTTCGGAATGTTGCCAAGAAGAATAATACCGGCAGTTCCGATAATTTTTTCTTTTCCGAAAGTTGCTTCTCCGCTTTCCATATACGCTTTCAACGCACCCTGCATTTCGCTGGGATCGTCGAAACGGATGGACTGTATTTCGTCGAGAGCCACAAAATCACAGGAATCGACCAATCCCGGCTTTTTTACGGCGAGATCGTAAAAAAGTTTTGCTCTCGTTAAAGTTCCACCGCTGGCAAGCCAGCCATATTTTCCAATGCGTCCAAAGAGGTACGATTTGCCAGTTCCTTTGGGGGCTAATTCCACGAGATTGATGCGCGGCTCAATGAACGGCAGTATCCTTGTGAGCAATGTGTGTTTTTCGATCCATTCGCTGTAACCATCGGGATTGTAATCAATCGCTCCCAACAAAATATTCATCCACTCTTCCGTTTCAAAATGTGAACGGGCTTCCCGAAACGAATCGATATCGACTTCGTAGGGACAAAAATTCTTGTACTCCAGCAGTGTTAACCGTCCGCCTTTTTTGTCCTGCGCTTCCTCTGGAGAACGGTAGCCGAGTTTAACCAATCCCCAGCCGCCGGAGGTCTGAATGATGCTGCCTTTAATTCTGTCCCAAATATAGTCTTCAATGATGGTCTGATTGTGCGTGATTCCTAAGTCCGCGATTTCAAATGAGTTGTGATTCGTTTGCACATTAAAACGAATGTCCACTCTTGCCAGAAACCGTTTGGTTTCCCCTTGACTTCGGGCAGCATCTGCCAAACTATGTTTTTCATCTCGACGAGGAATAATTTCAGCAATGTAGGTACTCAACGCATCGAGGTCCGTTATCCTGCCATCCGGACCGGCTTTGCGTTTTAATATCCAATCACGCAAAAAGGCCGGTACGGCAGCGGATAAAAACGTTGCCATCACGCTGGGGTCTTTATAAACGGTGGTATCGGGAAAGTGCTCCCGCAATTTTTCAATATTGTACATAATTGGAACGATTAAATATCAAAATCGTCTTTCTCAATCAGTTGTTTAACCGGTTTCTTGAGCGTTTCGACGGATTGCCCGGCGGTTCCTTTTGTAAATAGTATAACGGGTACAAGTGATTCTTCCAGTGTCGCTCCGCCGTGCAGTTCATTACGCTTACCGCCGGGTTTCGGCAGACGGTTATAACCGCGAACGACCCAATAATTTCCGTCCAATGTTTCGGTCAATTCCGGCGGGCATTGTCCCTTATGTGGTTTCTGACAATACCGCCAATCAGCAGGAAGTCCGGCATTGGGATTTTGCAGTGTTTGTGATAAATTCAAGTCATTCGCTAATACCGCAAGCCGTGAAGCACCATGGTCTGCCGTTAAAAGGACTTGATCAAAGCGGCACAATGCCTCTGTGATTTTCACAAAAATCTTCGGAATGATTTCGTCTAATACTTTTACGAGATTTTCGGCATAATCGCTTTGAAGTAACTCCGCTCCCTTATGAACGGTTTCGTCCAGCAACTTGAAGTCAGGCAAGCGGAAGTCGTCTTTCCATTCGATCTTATTAAACGGCGTGGAAGAAGGTAACGAAACCGATGTTGTCCAGTGTTTTATGGCATTGATATTGTAATCTTTTGCAAGTGCCATCAGCAACGGCTGGTATTCCGCTCCCAATGCGTCAACAACAAGCAATGCGGTCTTGCCGTCATTGAAGTATGGTTGCAAAACGGAAGAACGAGACGCAATGTCCGCCGGCAGGACTGCGTCAAACGCCTTTTTACAAAAGTCTTTTGTTACTGTATTCCAAACTTTTTGCTTGCGGTATCGTTTGAAGTAATCGCTCAACTCTGTCGATCCGTAATCAAACTCGGCAAGATACTTTTCGAGTACAGGATACACCGAAAATATCTGCGACGGAATATGATCAATGATGTTATCTGTTCGGCAACGGCGAATCAGTTCGGCATGTTCTTCTTTCGTGCCATTATCAAGCCAGCCGGCAACATATTGGAGCGGCGCATTTTTTATAACGTTAATAAAATTGATAATGTGCGATAAAACAACGTTCGCATTAATTTCTTTCAATGCCGCTCTACGTTCTTCTGCAAAGCGCCCGGCATTTTTACTTCTAATTTGATTCACTGCTTCGTCGATAATATAGTGCTGTAAAAAGTTCACCGCCGAACAATTCTGCGACAGTAATACGGCATAAAGATACGATTCCGGTGAAACAAATTGTTTCAGCATCCATAACATTGCTGAAGCCTCATCTTCGCTTCTGAAAGAAGTCATACGTTTCAGAGCAGTGCGTAAAACGTCCGTCAAATTTCCATAAAGAGTGCGGAGACATTCCAAGCCGCTGTTTGTACGCAATTCCTGTGCTTTATTCAGGATAAACTGTAACACGGAATCACTCAACTCTTCATGGACTCCGTAAAAACTCCGCATAAAATCCGAAATTGTCCAAATCTGATCAATGGATGTATTCAATCCTGCCAAATTTTTACTCAACGGCATCGCAATCGTAAGGGGCTCCTCATTCTCGGCTAGAAAATCATTGCTTTTTTGCAAGTAGTCGATAAATGTATTATAAACCGGCGGCTTTATTTCGAGCCATTGTTGTGCTACCAACTTGATATTTGATGTTGGATAAACCGATTGCTCGCCCTGCAAATCGATAAGTTTATTCGCTTCCCGATAACGCGGATGAGCGAAAACGTTTTTTAGACTATCTTTCCACTGCGCAGAAAGAATTACCGTAACATTTAATTTTTCGTTGTCAACCCAATCTTTGAGTGCGGTCAATAATGTGTCTCGCTGTTTGTCAGCGAGCAGTGTAAGATACGGACTTAGTCCTGTCAATATCACAGGCGAGCCGTTGAACTCTGAACGCAATCGGCTCATGACCGAGTCCGGCATCGGTAAAAAGTCCGTCTCGCTCGGCAGTATTCCTTCTGACAAACGAATATGTTTTGCCTTCTGGTTGGAGTGAAATTGCAATAATTTTTGTGCATCTTCAGCGTTGGCAACCACGATAATTGCCGAAGATGTTTCGTACCTTGACCGGAATGCAGTGTAGTCGTTGATGTTCATTTTAGACCTCCCAATAACAGAAATCCGACATCAGGATATTTATCCGCAAGTTTAAGCAACAACTTTTTTGCTTCGTTTTCGGAAAGGGAGTTAATTTTTTCCTCGATGGTTTTCCACTGTTCTTTTATTTGAGCGGTCTGTGATTTTTTGTTACGTTCATCGACCACTGAACGGACTTGACGAATAAATGCCGTCTCATCGCTCTCCGTTTCATTCGGCAATCCGTCGTAAATTGCGGAAACATCTTGAGGAGTTACGGAAACTTCATTGCCGAGAATATCCCGTAAAATTTCCGCCTGAACTTTGTATTCCTTGTCAAAAAACACCTGCCGCAGAATGTCCTTGCCGCTTATTAACACATTCAGCAATTCACGGGCGATGTTTCCACGTTCGTCCCGATACTGTGTCAGAATACGGAACAGCGTTTCTGTAGCGGGAAATTTGTTTTCAAGAATCGTACGCGGAACTTTATTACCGTCAAAAACGTTCCTGCATAATCTTCGTACCGCATCGTTATAAGTCAGGAAACCGGCATAATTCAAGAGCGGATGCAGTTCCCGTAACACTTGGTATTCCGTTTTCACATCTTCGATCACCGCATCGTAATCCGTTTCGTTCCAGAGCCAGCCCGCCGTTTGCGGAGACTTATCCTTTACGGCGGTGTAGTATTGTGGAACAGTATCATTGACTTCCTTTGCCAGTTGACTCAATGTCGGTTCGCTTTCATCAACGTAAGTTCGGAACGCCGTTTCAAATACTTCCGGTTTGAAATAACCGGAAAACGTCTTGGCCAATCCATCCGCGTTCAAAAGAAGTCGCCCTATTTCTCTAACGGCATTATAAAATTTTTCGTCTTTGTTCTTTGCACTAACGGTCATTGCCCGGCACAGATTTTCAATAATGGAACGGAGTGATTCTGATTGCGTATCACGTTGCGATTCGATATGAGCAGGTAAAATCCAAAGCGGAACGCGTCCCATAACACTTTCGATTCTACCGCCGATGGCAATCAATACTGTTTCCACATTGGCATTGGAGTCCGTCTTAATTCCGAACATTGTCTGGGCTTGTTCGATAAATGCTTTCTCTTCTTTCGACAGGCGGCAGAGCAGTTTTTCGTTTTTGATTTTATTTTCTCCATCATCTTTCACGACGCTTTCGATGATTTCGGCAAGTGTATCGGCATCCAATTGTTTTGTAATCATGCCGTCCGTCCATTGCAGCGGTTGTTTTTGATTCAGAAATTCCTTCGTGATAAAGCCGAAAACGAATGCAGAATAGTTCACGTAACGCAGTCCATACGGCGGACGCTGCAACTCGATATAGATTTTGCGTAAAGAGCAGGTTGTGTTATGCCCTACCGTGTTTTTTAATTTTTCGTGACACAAATTTCTCATCTCTGTCAATGGATGTTGCGGATTTTGGGCGAACCATTCAACCGTGCCGTCAATTCCATTTTGTTTGAACGGACGCGTAACTTGCCCGTACACCTTTGTTTCGTCAAAACGCAACCCAGCCAATGCCCAGCCTTTCAAACCTGTCGGTGTGCCGAAAGCACTAATTGCCCCACCGCAGAATTCATCCACACACTCCCGCAAGGTCTGCTTAACAAAGGTTTTCAAATACTGGTCAAGCATACTCCATTGCAAATCAGTCGTTTCTGATTCTCCGTTACCCGCCGGTTTGTAACCTCTGAGCGGTTGGTTGGGTGCCGTAACTTGCTGATTCCATTTTTTATTCCAATCCTCGATTGTCTTTTCATAAATTTGCTTTTGCATTTGGCTATTTGCCAATGCCAACTGAGCACAATAGTCGATATACTCTTCCCAATGATTCGCATTGTCGTCACAAAAAGTCAACTGCGGCATCGTGATAAAGAGTATCCGATGGTCGCAAAATTGTTTTGCCAGCGATTTTACCTTATCTGGAATACGCAACTGTTCCGCCGGATCGCAGGCTAACACAAATTGAATCAAGAGTTGATTCCCTGTGTTCGGCGCATAACGCTCTTTGTTGGGGATGTTCGTCAGAGAATCGACGCTTGATACTCGAATATCGAAACGTTCATTTAATTTTACTCCCTTGATTCTCGGTTCAAGAGCGTCCAAAGTTTTACCCAGAACCAAAGATGAAAAACGTGAGCGTAGACGTTCTTTTTCTTTTTCGATTTCAGCAGAATTGTTTTCGCTACGAAATAGTTCGCAGCGTCCATTCACAACGCTAAAGCAATGTTTGCTTTCCAAATCTTTGACAATTTCTGTAACACCGTGAATTGCGCCATCGCCTGCAAAACTCTTTTCGATATTTTCGACGGTCGGTTGAAGTAAATGATGACCATCTTTGGCAAGCCGTCCCAGTAAACTGAATAAAAGAACTGCCTTTAATACACGTTCTTCGTTAGGCTGCAATCCCCGTTGCCGAATAAATTCTGCCCGAATATCACGGCAATGCGGACTGATTCCTAATTCATCCCGTTCGATGAAGTATTTCCAAAGATGGTCAACGGTCAGATATTGTTTGTGCTTCACGTCGGGACCGCCGGATTCAATAAACTCTCTAAACTCCGCCCCTTCAGCATTGCTTTTCAGGTAATCAAACAGACTTCGTTGATTGGAACCAGCCATCGTGGAAAGGTGTTTCAGTACAAATGCTGCCATCGGATGCAGCGGCAAGATATATTTGAAAGATTCCGTTTCAATATCTGATGCATGTGAACAAATGTAGGTTTCAACAGTATCTTTAATACCGGTCCATAAATAATTATCTCGCTCGTGAATCCATTCCTTATTTTTGTCCGGTAAAATCTGTATGGCTTCTGCCGCCAGACGAAATGCTGTTTCATTGGGCATGTCCAACTGTCTAAACTCAAATCGGTCATTGGCTTTCTTCGCACTTTCCATACCTGTTGCTTGGTAAGCATTGATGGTCATATGGGTTACAGGAATGAAATAAAACTGTCCAAGCACTGCTGCCTCTGCTAACTCTTCGAGTGTTTTGTATTCGCCTTTATTCCTTTCGATATAGTCCGAAAATTCGTCCCAGATGAAAACAAGTTTTTGTAGCGAATTGACTTTCAATATGTCGGCAATCCACCGCAAAAGAGAGGAGGAAGACAGATCAAGATAGATATTACGGTTCCGCAAAACGGTGAGAGTATCAGTCAACAAACCGTCTCGCGTATCACGATTTTCCAAATTTGCTTTGAGTCTCTCAAATGTGTTGATGCTTGCATTGAGATGAGCGAGTTGATCCTGAATTTGATCGCGAGTCTGGAAAAAATGTGAGTTCTCTCCGCCGTGGCATTCTTGCGAAACTCTTTCCACAATGGTTTCGAGAGAACCTTTCGGCGGAATGGTCAAATCACGTTCTTTCAAGCAATCGATAATTGCCTGTTCGATACGAACAAGAAACTGCTCTTTTGTGCTGATACCGCCACTGCCGTAACCGAACACAGCTAACACGCCGTTTTTGCGATGTTTTGACAACAACTGCCGCACCGGTTCGAGAATCTGGTCTTCCCGTTTTTCTAAAAACCGGTTTATGCTTGTATCATTTTCGTTGAATAGTTTTTGTAAAACGAGGGCGGAGTATGTCTTACCGGTTCCGTAAGCCCCGGTGAGCCAAACGGACTTTTTGCCGCCGTCCATTGTCTGCAAAACTGTTCGTAGAAATTTGACAAAAGAATCATGCGGATAGAAATGGTGCCACGCATCCGATTCGCGGTTAAGCACTTCCTGCGTCATACATGGCGCATAATTTTCATCAATCGTAAAGTATTCTTTGTAGGTTTTCATCGGCAAAATGCGGCTTTGACACAAGGAGATTACCAAATGCAACGACATTCCAAATGTGGAGCCCAGTATAACACACATTAGGGAAAAAGCAACCATCCCTCAGATGCCTTTGCATGAGTTAGCCGTGACGGTTTCCATCGAGATGAACGTTGGGTTGACGTTATACGGCTTTCAGTCTCTTAATCCGTGGGTCGAAGGTTCGAGTCCTTCAGGGGGCAGTTTTCCTAAAGCATTACAAGACGCCACTTTACGCCACAACGGTTTTACACGTCGGGACTTGCGGCAACAGAGCGGTCGTTCACGTTGATGCCTGTTGGTGCCCGCTGGGGCGATTCTTGACGGCACCAATCCCGGCACCAGAGCCTATGATGTCACCGGTTTCGGCACCTTGGATAGGTCTCGCTCGGTTTTGAGGAAACTTTCATCTCTTTCGACATTTGCGATGCCGTTTGCTCGCTTACCGCCTGTGGCACGGCGTCAGGCATACTTCCTTGCCCCCGTGCAGGTTGCTGCCAGTTGATCACTCGCTGGGCCTCGGCGGCGTAGGTGAATGTAAAGAAAAGAACAACAATCAATAAATATCGGTACATGCTTATTTCTTTGAAAAAAGTGTGGTAATTCGAGGAATTTTACTTCGAAAATTTTTTCAACGTCTCCGGTGTCAGGTAGCGGATATTATATACGGCCATCATCGGTCCGGGAACATTACCGCCGGTGTAACGTTCAATTCTGACCGTTTCCCTTCGTCCGGCACCGGTGCCGATCCTGCGTTCGCCCAGCGGGTTCACCGGTTTGAAAAAGCCAATGGTAATCAGGCCGAGTTGTTCAGTGTAGTTTTTCCTCGCCGCGACCGATTCGTCGGCGTCCACCACCTGAAATCGCTGTAACGTGCTGGCCCTGCTGTTGGCATCGTAAAACCCTTGGATTGCTCTTTCCTGTTTGGGCGGCATAACCCAAGGCCGGGCACTGTCCAAACTTGCACGAGGCATGATGACGTGTTCGCCTTCATTTTTCGGATCAACGGCCTCGATCACAATGTCCTTCGCCTTGATTGTTTCCGGCTGTGAAAGCGTGTTGAGGCCGTCCACTAAAACTCGCATGAAAACTTCGTGCTCCGTTTCGCACTTGACCATGATCCGGTACTCCTCGCCTTTTGAGAGCGGCAAGAAACATTCGTTGCCATCGACGACGACTTTTCGTTCCACATAAGCGGCATTTGGCCGGTTCATCGGTCGCACTTCGAAACGTACCTTGAACGGACTATTCGGATCGGCCATCGGATGTGGTTTCTCCCGGTTTTCCAGAACTTCGACGACTTCCCGCCTTTGTTGTGGATCAACGAGGCCAACGCCTTGCATGCTGACGAGTTCCGCTTCCGGTCGTGGCGGTAATACGCTGTGGGTCGACGCGAAGACACCGCTCGTTTCCGTCATGCCGAGTTCCGCCGCATTGAGCATGGCGATGCCGCCGACGTTGCCGACTTCGCTTTCCTCTTCGGTATGTAGTAACACTGAACGCAAGGCGACGCTGCCGTTTCCGAACAACGTCAGACGTCCGTCGATGAGCAACGGAACCTCCTTGCCTTCGATCTTGAGTTCTCTCGACTTTTCCGTACCCAAATCATCCGGTGTCAAGCCGCGCGACTGCATGAGCCGCCGTGTCGCATTTTCGGAAAGTACGCTGTAACTGCTCCGGTTGATTCGCGATGCCTGAACGACGGCTTTCCGCAACTCGTCGCTTGCCCAGCGCGGCAGTGCACCGTATTTCGGCTCGAATTTTCCGCTTTCGCCGGAAACGAACTCAGGAACGGCAAGACGCGGATAATTGCCGATGCGCATCAGGAGGTCGATCTGCTCGGCCATATCGTTAATCAGACGCTCCGGCGACGAAGCGCGGAGCGGCAACTTGAAGTCTTTGCCCGCTTCGGCGTTGAGAACGACGGGATGTTGGTCTTTGTTCAGAACGATTTTCGCAATCAATGGCACGTTTGTTTGGAGATACCGTACGATTTCATCGCAGGTGACGGTCCGGTCGTTGTTGAAGTCGGCATGTCCCTTGAACGCCTCGATAACCCAATAGGTGAACAGCGAATGTTTCGCATCGCCCCAGAGCCAACTCTTTTCGTTTTCCCGACTGCTGGCAATGACGACGACGTCTTTCGCTTCGGCGAAAGCGGCACCGGATTCGGCACTGCTCGCCTGGGCAAAGTCAACGCTCTTTGCCGTTCCCGCAAAACAGGTATCGAGTAGCAGGAGTTTGTTCTTTCCCTTGGCTTCGCCGAATCGGTCGCGAATCCATGCGAGTGGAATCGCCGCCGTGTCGAAATTTTTCGTATCGAAATTAATCATGGCAAGATAAAGTTTTCCGTCGGCATCTCTGACGCCATGTCCGGCGAGATACAGCACGGCGGTATCGCTGTTTTTGAGCGACTTGCACCACAATTCGATCTTTTCCATAACGGCTTTCATCGGCGCATCGCCGCCCCGTTCGTTGTTTGGTGTATCGATACACGCTTGGGCGACGCCGTTATACCGGGTCATCAGCAGATTGGCAAGTTTCATTACGTCGTTTTCCGCATAGTCCAACGGAGCAAGATCGTATTTCTCAATGCTCACCAACAGACCTTGGAGCATCGTTTCCGTTGCATAAATCGCGGAATAAGTACCCCAAAATACGAGTAGAGCGAAAACCATGTGTTTCATCGGTCGTCCTTTCAGGAAAAAGTATTGTTGTTTCAAAATATCGACAGATCAGAGACGCAATTGTAAAATTGCACAAGGTGTTTGCGCAATCTGACGATTGCGGCTCTGTAACATGTCTCTGCCCACTCCGCCGGAAACGGTGAAGGCGGGCTACACCGTCGCGTCCTTCGCTCCGCTACGGGCGGACGGTTGCGCTCCGCCTTCTCCGTTCACGAAAACTAGAGAAGTTTGCTTTACTCCACGCGAACTAGGGAAATACGGACGCCGTAGTTGTTGCCCCGGTAGGACGGGACGTTGATGCGCCGATACGCAGACCGGCAGTACCTGGCGCCGTCGCCCCAGCCCCCGCCCCGAAGCACACGGTACGAGCCCGAAGACGCACCCGTAGGATCAGTCACGCTACCGTTCGGATAATCACCGTACC
>Ga0099364_10005643_pt1 | contig 18516 bp, 15 predicted proteins | sample TergutTh196P3_FD_73070 | JGI IMG/M metagenome (GOLD analysis project Ga0099364, IMG submission 73070) | Microcerotermes parvus P3 segment gut microbial communities from Pointe-Noire, Republic of the Congo - Th196 P3 | ecosystem: Host-associated > Arthropoda: Insects > Digestive system > Gut ...
GCAGCAGAATTTGGAATTTCACCTGCGTCTGCTGCCTCCTGCTTCCTGCCGCCTGCCGCCTGACTCGGTCCCTCGTCCCAGTCGATGCCGAGCCAACGGAGTCCATCGAGAATCGGTTGCAACGCCTCTTCGACGTTACGGCTTTGGTCGGTATCGTCAATGCGAAGGATGAATTGTCCGCCGTGCTTTTTGGCGAACAGATAGTTGAACAGAGCGGTGCGGACTCCGCCGATGTGAAGATAACCGGTGGGTGAAGGAGCAAAACGAGTGCGGACTGTCATAGAGTCCATTGTACCAGAACCTTAACAGAGCCGCAATCTTCTTGTATGCTTTAGGTTGCGCCGACGTTGCGTAATCTAAAAATTGCGGCTCTGTCAACGTTTTTGAAAATAGCGGTTCGCACGCACTTTTTTACCGCCGGGACAATGAGACACGAAAAATATGTGTAGATACTGATGCCTCATAAAGCGGTTTCCGGCGGCAGGGCGAATGCCTGATTGAGCAATTCGCCGCGAGTCAAAAGCCATCGCTCCCCATTACTACGTTCGAAAACGATGTCCTCATGATGTATTTCTACAATTTTACCCACAAACGAACCAGAACGAATCGTATCGCCAAGTTTCGCCTTAATTGTCGAGTCGTCGGTTCGTACTGAAAACCAAACTTCCGTTTGATCGCCGCTGTGAATGAATCCCGTCAACGCGGTGTAATCCGCCCGATCTATTCCCCCTCTTGCGGCTTGAAGAAGATTGCGTTCCCCAATTACATCATACATTGTCAAATTGTTGAACGCCAAACGCGGAATCCAACCCCTCGGCAGATAATTTGCGACCTGACCATAGCGTGAGTCTAATGCCAACGCGTTGATTGTCATAGTGAACGTCTGTTTTTCTTCATTGCCTTCCATTGGAGTCAATGTCAGGGTGGTGATCCGATGCAAAAAGGGTGCATTGTAAAACTCAAAGAGAAAGTAGGAGAATTGCGAAAGCGTACCAGTGCATTGGACGTGAAACCGATAATCCGCCCCTGATCGGACGAGAGAATGGGGTTGGGACTGAACATCATTATTTTCCATACCGCTGTATTGCAACAGTTCCAAGAGCCAAAAGGAATAGTGTCTCGCATCGTTGGGAGCGGAGGGCAACGAACGCTGGTAGAGCCAAGAGTTCTGCCCATAAAATTGCCGCATCATATCGCGGGCGGCTTCTCCTCTTTCGATTTGTTGCGAAAGTTCGGCAATCTCCTCGGTGAGACGTTCCCGCGGCTCGCGATACTGCGTTTGATAAGCCCAGTAGGAAAGGTAACAAACAAAAAACAGTGCCAAGAAGACAATCAGGATAAGGTTGCGTAATGTCATGGCGGTCAATGGAATCCTACGTCGATTGGCAGTATAACACATCTCCAGCCATTTTTCTATAATTTGACGGGGACAACCGCCTTTTTGAGAGTCCGATAACAAGTTTTTTGGTCAAATGGGCAAAGGAGTCCCGCCATCGGCGAGTGACGGGGCTTTTGTTGAGATAACCCAATCGTGCTTGCCGAACTACTCGCCTGATGGTCAAGTGCCTGTATTTTCAGTGATTCCAGCATGTCGGTTGCCCATTTTGAGAAAAACTTGTTAGCGAACTGCTAAAAATCGCCGAATCCGCAATTTTTTAGTTACAATTTCCCTAGTTTCATGGTAAAATAGAGTCGGGAGGCAGTTTTCCCCCAGACAAGCGGCATAGAACGAGGTACACGATGAATACGAAACGTGGTTTTACGTTAATCGAAATTTTAACGGTAGTTGTCATTATCGGCATACTGGCGACCATCGTAACGGTGGCGGTGGCAGGAGCGTTGCGAGCCGCCCAGCGTGCGAGAATCTCCGTACAAATGAACCAAATCGCTACCGCTCTCGAACAATACAAAAACGAATTCGGAGAATATCTGCCCGACATGTTCGACGACGATGCCCTCGTAAGGCACGTCAAAAAGCGGTGGCCCAGACTGGACTTTTCGCGGAAGCCCCCCGGAATCAACGATGCCGAATACATAAGAAGAGCCATCAACGCAGGATACGGTAACGCCGTGGATTTCGCCGTGGATTTCACTGTTACCGGTTCGCAGATAGGCGCACTGGCGTTTTGGCTCGGCGGATTTCCCAACGCTGAAGGTAAATTGTCAGGGTTTTCCGCCGACCCGGAAAATCCGTTCTTCGCCAATCCCCCCGTTCCCCCCGTTCCAATAGACGAAAGAGTGTACGACAACAAGGTTTTCGTCAACTGGGAAATTGGAAACGACAAGTCGGTACGCCTTTCTCCCGTCGGCGATGTTCCCAGTGCTAGCGGTCCCTTTGTTCCCGTCGTCGGCACTGAAATTCGCGGCGTTTTCGTCCCCTTCGTTTACTTCAGAGGCAGTATCAGCGGCGGTCCCGACGCTTACGTGCATGCGGCGAATGATAGACGAATGGCAAAAAATTTCAATTTTTCAGATTTCGGTTTCGGTTTCTGCGTTCCTTACATAGAAGAAGGAAGCGAACGAGACGTAAAGTGGAAAAATCCCACTACGTTCCAACTTATTCATCCCGGCTTGGACGGTAGATTCGGCGAAACGGAACCGCGAACAAGACGAGTCATCAAATCGGGCGAGGGCATCGGCTTCGACGATTTGGACAATATCACCAACTTTTCGGACTACAAGGAGTTGAAGAGTATTTTACCGTAGGACATCAGAGCCGCGACCGGAAGGTCGCTGTGTAATCCGCAATCTTCCGATTGCGACTCTGATTCCGTGCCATCCTGCTTGCGAGGAGAAATAACGAAACAATGGAAACACAAACTACCGTATTTTACGAAATTATCGTAGAGGAAACAAACAAAGCCTTTATAACGGAAAGCCGTCGTGATGCTTTGGATTACTACGAAGAAGGCTATTCGGTGTTTGAAAAACACCGAACAGTAACTCAACCTTCCGTAAATACGCAGACACGCACCCTAGTAACTCTGCGGTGGAACAATAACCCAGATTTTGAGGAGGAATAACAATGACACCACAACTGCAAAAAGAACTGGACGCACTATCGAAAGAGGAATTGATAGAACTGCGGAAACGTATAAGAGCGGCTATGCCTAAAGAGCAGATCATCGCTCGCATGAGCGGGACAGAAGGAATGCCGCAAGAAGAGTACGACAAGTTCGTCCACACCCAATTAGAATTATACAAACAAGAACGGATGACTGCGCAAGCCGTCGGTTAACTTTGCGCCCCTTGCGTACTTTGCGGTTAAATCCTCTTTTTTAACCGCAAGGGACGCAAAGAACGCAAAGAGGAAAAATACTCACAGATTTTGCTCCCAATTTTTGGGAGGAGGAATAACATGAATACACCAACAAGAAAAGAGTTTGCAGCATTGCCGAAAGAAGAATTGCTAGAATTGCGGAGACGCATAGTCGCCGCTCTGCCGAGAGAGTGGCAGATGGCAATGTTGAGCGGACGCGAAGAAGATCGTATTCCGCAAGAAGAGTACGACAAGTTCGTCCTCGCACAATTTGAATTATACAAAGCATCGAAAGAACCAGCAGCGCAAGCCGTCGGTTAACTTTGCGTTCCTTGCGTACTTTGCGGTTAAATCCTCTTTTTTAACCGCAAGGTACGCAAAGAAAAGATACAATTTTATTTACAACATCACCTCCATGCAACGCAATCAGGCACAAATACGGTTTTCCGCCCTTCGGCAGGCGTTTACGCTGGTCGAACTGCTCGTGGTCTGCGTGATCATTATCATCCTCGCAGCACTGACACTCGCCGCCGTAAATGTGGCAGCACACTCCGCCAAAGTCGCAAAAACGCGTGCCACCATCCAAAAACTGGATGCCGCAATGCTGCAAATCTTTGAATCCTACGAGAGCAAATTCACTACAATCAAAAGAAAAGTCAATTCGGCACTTCCCAAAGAAGAACAACAGAAAATCGCCGCCCACTTCATCCGAGACACCATGCGGATGGAAATGCCGCAATGTTGGGCAGAAGTACACAAAGCCGATGGCATAAAATCGAAACCGATCACAATAACACTCAACGGCACTAATTACAACGTCGATGAGTCACCGCTCTTGGAATACTACTGGCAAGCGTACATCAATCGAATAGACACAGGACATCCCCCCAGCCGGGCGGCGTTACTGTTTTTGATCATACAAAACCTAAACCCAGAGGCTCTCACGGCATTTCACGGAAGCGAAGTCGTCCGAAACGCCGACGGAATGTTGGAATTCGTCGATGCCTGGGGCAGACCGATTCTGTTCCTACGCTGGGCACCGGCATTTCCCGACAGCGATTTACAGCAAAATGTACTGAAAAGGGCGGGATATACGCCAACGTCAAACCCGGCTGACAATAGAAACTGGTGGTTGGCGAGGGACGCTGATTTACTAGCAGCAATGAAAGAGGCAAGTGCCGCCCATCCTGATCAGACGGATGAACGAAAAGAGTCCATCGGCTGGTTTTTGTATCCGTTGATTTATTCGGCGGGTGCCGACGGTAAATACGGTCTCGATGACGGTCTCCTGTTTGACACCGATCAAGGAACGGCAATCATAGGTAGCGAAGGCATTCTCGATCCGTTTGCTTTTCCGTTTGGTTTGCCGCTGGGAAGGGGTTCGGAACATTTTGATAACATTCACAATCATCAGTGGTATAGGTAGGAGACAGGAAAATACACTTTGCGTACTTTGCGGTTTAAAAAGAATATTTAACCGCAAGGGACGCAAAGAGCGCAAGGAAGAACGATTTTTTATATCCTTTGCGTTCCTTGCGTACTTTGCGGTTAAAAAAGAATATCTAACCGCAAGGGACGCAAAGAGCACAAGAAAGAACAATTTTTTATATCCTTTGCGCTCCTTGCGTACTTTGCGGTTAAAAAGGAATATTTAACCGCAAGGGACGCAAAGAACGCAAAAAAGTTCACATCAAGGAGTTTTTAGCATGCAAAACCGTCAACAATTCCTTTCGGGAATGACATTGGTCGAGTTGCTAGTGGTGGTTGCCATTATGGTGTTACTGCTGGCGATCAGCGTACCGATGCTCCGTCCGATGTTGGAGACTCAAAGAACTTCCAATGCCGCTCAAGTTTTGGAGAGGGCATTTCATCAAGCCCGGGCGAAAGCCATGCATGAGCAACAAAATTACGGCGTGCGATTGATTCCCTTTGACACCGCTCCCACTGCGTCCATAGAATTACGGATACAAAAAACAAACGTTGTCAGTGATGTGAATCCGCCGAACATTCGGGTAAAAGTGGAAAGTGGAGTTATCGTTCCCTATTTTTTTGACATTGTCAACGGCGAGTGGAATTGGGACGGTGCCCTTCTCCCTAACAACCTCCGACCAGAGTTTGAAAGGGCGCAGAAACATTTTGAAGAGAACGGCAGAGTGCAATTTAACCGAATCGGACGTACCTTCGATTATACGGTGAACGACGACGGGATTCCTCGTTTGTCGGCACCCTATGACGAATTGAAATTGCCGGAAGACTTGGATTCCAACGATGCGTTGGAGTATCATGTCGTCCGATTGGAAGGCATCAGGTTGGACTGGATTCCGCCGATTGTCATGCCGCGTGGAACGATTGTTGACCTTGCCTTTTCCGGCGGTGAGGTCGTTGATTCCGGCGGTAATATGAAAGAGGGAAACGGCATACCTTCTGCTTTTCCGGTAGTGGATGAACTGATTATCGAATTCACACCGGCGGGGCATGTGGACTGGATCTATGCCAATGGAAATCAGTGGCGGGTCAACGAGATGCTTTACTTTTGCGTCGGCGACTGGGATCGGCAGGTTGGTGCGTCGGGCGTTTCTCTTGCGGAGGACAAGAGATCGAATCTCGAAGTTCCGGCGACGTATTGGGTTACGCTTCATCCGAAGACCGGGGCGGTCCGAGTTACGGAGAATGCGCCCGTCCGGTCGGCAAATCCATTGGAAAGACTGCAAGAAGCCCGAAAATATGCGAGTGAACATTTTTTTAATGTAGGAGGAAACTAGCCTTTGCGCCCCTTGCGTACTTTGCGGTTTAAAAAAGAAGAATTAACCGCAAGGGACGCGAAGAGCGCAAGGAAGGAACGATTTTTATATCCTTTGCGTTCCTTGCGTACTTTGCGGTTAAAAAAAGAAGATTTAACCGCAGGGGACGCAAAGAACGCAAGGGGGGAAACGTAAAAATGAGGTGTATTATGCGGATAAAAAAACAATCGCGTGGAATTTCATTACTTGAAGTATTAGCGGCGATATTTGTTCTTGCCATCGGCTTGCTCGGTGTGCTTGCCGTGATCCCTTTCGGTGCGTTCCAAGTCTCCAGAGCAAATCACGCCGAATACGCCTCCAATATGCTCGCCAACGCCGCCGAAGAAATCCATATCCGAAAAATGGCAAAACCAATGGAGTGGGGAATCCCCACCCCCAGGCTCGAGAGTAATAACATTCTCGTTTTTGCGTCGAGTCCCGACTGGTTATTAAATTGCACAAAGTTCCTCTGGATCGAACCGCGAGCGATGCTCGATCCGCCTCAACACATTTTTTGCATCGGAACACTGTTTGAACCCCAAGAAAAATGGTCGGAACTGATGCGGGGACAAGACGACATCGAATTCAAAATAAACGGCAATGACCGACCCTACTTCCACGACGGCAAGATACAAAGTTCAGGCAGATACACATGGTTTTTCACGTATCTACCGCAGCCCATTGACGGCTTCACCGGAAATCGGTCGGCGGTGCCTTTTAACGACCTCAAATCTACTGTCGACGTTGACATTCTCGCTTGTTATAACCGCTTGCCGAGTGATGATGTACAAGTGCCGAGCGACGATTTTTCTCCCTCTTTGGGAGGCGGAACGTTCACGCTTGACAATACCGGCAATTTAGCGGAATTGCTCACGTCGACCAACTATGTGTTTGTAACGTGGGGAACAACGCCGCAAGAACTCGGCGGAGCATGGTGCAAAGTCTTGTTTTTGGACAAGTCCGAACCGGCGACGTTAAAACTTGTCGTAATGGGCGTAACGGGCGACTTAAACATCGGCAATAACGTACAGGTATATGTCCCCAGCGGTGTGTTGTATCACAAGCGGGTGGAGGGCGTACCGATTAAATAGTTAGCCGCTCCGCTTGCGGAGCGCAAAGCGAGAGGATATTACTATGTATAAAAAAAACAACGAACAACGCGGAGTCACGCTCCTCATCGTCCTTGCAATGATGGTGATGTTTGCCATGCTGACCACTGCCTTTATGGTGATCGTTACGCACAATCGCCGGACCGCCGAAGTCTACGCCAAAATACGTATAGAGCAACCGGCAGGGGCTTTCGGAAGTTCCCTAATCGGCGGCGGTGTGCGGCATAGCGAAGTCCTTGAAGAAGCATTCCAAATACTCCTCACCGGCGGACTAGACAACATCGTCGGACCCCACAGCGTCTTGGAAAATCTCTATGGGCATCCGAGACAATCCAATTATCAACAGCATTTTAACGTAGTTGGCATACAAGAGGGACTCCTAGTGCTGCAATTTCCGCCGGAATCTTTGCTTAACAACAACATACTCGGCAATGTCGTTACGCTGCAATTTTCGGAAGACTACTTACAACAAAATCCGAATGCCGCCCGACTGCACAACAAAAGCACGTTTATTGTCGATATTCGATGGGATAATATGCAACCCAGAGTCCGCCTTGCTCCCTTTACGGTATCGGATATGCCCGTCCAACTGCAAAATGCCGTACTGAGTACAGCAGGTTCAGGTAATCGCTGGTTAATCCTCAACGCTCCTCAATTCAGCGGTACGGGAGCGGGTTACGACGGTGCTACCACTACTTCAGCATTGCTTTCTCTAATAGACAATGAAGGCAAGCCGTTTGCTTTACGTCCGAATCATCTTGCTCCACGCAACGACGCAAACCTTGAGTATAGAAACTATCTGCAAAACAACGATGTCCGAATGAATCCCGACTACACCGCACCGGACTTCATGACGATGTTCCTCGCATGGAATGATGTACAAGATGATGGGAAAACAGAACGAATCATTCCCTCGTTTCACCGCCCGCAACTCGTGAGATACTGGCAGGAAATAGACAGTACTAACAATCGTCCTAACGTTAATCCTACGGAATTGCGTAAATATGTTTTGCGTCCGTTGCCAGCGGATCATCCGCAGTTTACAGGAAGCAATCCGGCAGCGGCGTGGAACACAAACCTCGATGAGACTGTAAGAATGCAGAGACTGGTACACTTCCTTATCAATGGTCCCTGGGACGTGGACAGCGACGGCAACGGCATTGCCGATAGTATCTGGCTCGACATCGGTCTGCGAGCCCGATTCGATGCCCGCACACAATCATGGTACAAACCGCTTGTTGCGTTCTATGTCATCGACATGGACGGCAGAATCAACGTCAACACGTTGAGCAATCTTGCCCACTTCGGAACGCCCGATCCGTCATTGAGTACCGGTGACATTAAAGGAACGGGGATGGGCTCCGCCGAATTGACATCGCCGTTAGTGAAAGTGGAACTCTTGACAGGAGGCAGTGGTTACACAGGACGCTATGGTAGCGATAGGATACCGGGCGCACCGGGTGGAGGCATCGCTAACGAATTACTGTACAGGCACGGCATCAATCTTGACGCTTACACACAAGGCGGATTACTAGCGGACTGGTTCGGCTATGCGCCGATTAAGTTTGATTCATTAGGGAACCGTGTCGTATCGGTTCCCGATGCTCCCTATGACAATCCTTACCGGATAAATCCTTACAGCGGCAGCAGCGGCGATGAACCTTTTAACACGGCGGAATTGGAATCGCTTCTGCGTTCTGTCATCGACACGGATTACGGCGGTTTAGATAAACGTCTTCGGATATTGCTCGGCGACGGCTTTGATCCGGCGACGTTTGCTTCGCCGGAGTTGCGTTACAATTTAGGCACGCGCAGCAGCGATATTCCGGTCGCCCTGCCGCTTTATAATCGGATACGTGCTCTGACTGCCGACGATGATGAGGCATTGAAACTCTGGATGTTGTTACCGGTGGAAATCCGCCGAGGGGAAAAGGTGAATTTGAACCGCTTGACGTTGCGGAGCGATTGGATGACCGGCGGCGATGAACTGCTCAAAGCCAAAGCCCGATTCGCACAGGAAATCTTTTATCTGCTTCAAGTCGTGCTTTATGACGATATGCCTCGCACCGAAGCAACGTTGGAACGTCTCGCCCAATGGTCGGTCAACCTTGTGGACTTCATTGACCCTGACGACGTGATGACTCCGTTTGTTTATAAAACGGAGATAATTCCCGACCGTGTTCACGTAATGGAAGAATCCTTGTTCAATAACCTCATTGACAGAATCATAGCGGGAACATTAACGGCACCAGAATTAGACGGTTGCTCCCTAATCTGGGGCTTTGAGAAACCGGAGGTTGCGATAACGGAAACGCTGGCACTTCATAATCGTGGAGTGGCGAGTCTGCCCGATTCGACGACAGATTTTCGTCAAGTTCTTTATCCGCAAGGTTCGCTCTTTGTTGAACTTCAGCGGCTAGGCAACCCGCATAGAAGTTATCAAGCGAGTAGTCTCGTTGATTCGGGAAACACTTTGAATCTTGCCAAAAAGACACATGGAAGTGGTGAACTTATCTGGCGGATTGCCATCGGCGAAGCGGCAAAACCTGGACAGGGGCGATTCACATGGAATAACGATGACCACCCAGAAAAAAATGCGCTCCGTCAACTGTTGGCACCCAACAGCGGAAATGTCTTTTATCCGCAGTTTTATCAGCAGGCAAATGGTACTCCCAATGATGGACATTATCATCCCGACTTGGGCGCACCGGAGCGGTTTATATGGTTCGGAAGCGAATCGGACTCCGGTTATCTGTCGGCAGATCTTGGCATCCTGCGGCGTTCATATTTTCGCAGCGAAGGCGCAGCCCCTGTTCTTGAGACTGACACGACCTTTGTTATTGCGCCGCGATGGGAGACTAATTTTGCGCTAGGTGAGTCCATCAATTTGCCCGTCGAAAGAACGATGATCGCGACCGGTCCGACTGCGCCGATAGAACTGAATCCCGCTCGAACAAGAGCCGCAGAAGTGAATGCCTCTGAACCCTTGCCAACGATAGACGGGAGCAATTTACGCGATGGTTACTTTCGACCGAATCACCCCAGTTACCCCGTTGCTGCTGATGCTGCTCTTCCACGTTTTGATCTGCCCCAGCGGGGAACGATTCCATGTTATAAGACGATTTGCCTACAACGGCTTGCTGATCCGACACGACCGCATCATGCAATTTGCAATCCGTACATAACAGTCGATTGGAGCATGATTGATCTGCAAGTGTTCAATAGTGTGTCGAAAAGTGAATTGAATATAGGCAGTAATCAGTTGACGGAAGAACTTGATGGAACGATGCCGAAAGACAGCGATATGCATTTTTCCTCGCGGCGATGGGAGCAAACAACGTCGGGTGTCTCTAACCTTTGGGACAGAACGCTTGCGGCAACCGATCTCACGGGCAAGGCGGGGTTAGAACAGACGGGTTATGCTACCGATGACGATGGACTCGCCGAAACTGCCCCAAGCCACTCGCTTGGCGAATCCAATTTTGCCGAGCCGTTTCTCCATTTTCCATGGTACGACGCACCGCTCATGAACACAGGCGAGTTAATGCTCATTCCATCTACTGCGCCGGGAAGGTTTAGCGTCGAGTTTCACGATAACGGAACAAGTGAATCGTTCTTCGGCGACGAACCTCGTTATTCTTACCGCTATAATAATTTCACGTTCCCGCTCTATCTTGATTGGGGCGGCGATACCGGCAAGGTACATTTGTTCGACTTCGTGCGTGTTCCTTCTCGATTTGCGGGAACGATTCAAGATACGTCGGGCTGGTGGCCGCCGCCTGGTCCCGGTGTTTCCCCCAATCCTTACGATCCTCGCAGACCGATTTACAGTATGCGTGAGCCGGGCAAGGTCAACGTGAACACGATTACCAGAGCGGCTTGGGAATCGTTGCAAAACGACAGGAGCGGTTTTCCGAGTTATAACGACTTCCGTCGGTCTCGGCAGTGGTCGGGCGATCCTGATGACTATCCGTCGGAGTTTCGACCGTTCCGATCGCCGTCAGCGGTGCAGAATGTTCCGCCGTTGAATACGAATGTTTACGCTCTTGTCGATACACCGTTAGGGGCAACGCTGCTCGATTTGGACTTGATTGTCGATACGGCGGCTAATCCTTACATGGCATTGGAAAATGCGATGCGGCTTTCGGATGTTACGACGACGCGGTCGAATGTCTTTGCCGTGTGGATTACGGTGGGGTACTTTGAGGTTGAAAAGTTTGACGATCTAAATGATTTGCGAACGAGAGGTCGAACTCTTTATGATGAGTCTTTCTCTCACATTGCTAATCCGGCGATGTTTAATGCGGTCTATCCTGGCGGTTTTGTTTTGGGTGCTGAAAAGGGACTCGACGACGGCACTGTGCGTCGTCATCGTGCGTTTTATTTGATAGACCGGAGCATTCCTGTCGGTTTTCGTCGCGGCGAGGAATTGAATTCCAAAGATGTTGTTATCAAGAAGACATTGTTGGAGTGAAAGCGTGTCCCATCGCAATTCGGCAGAGCCGCCATCGTTAGATTGCGGTTTTGTGAACGTTTTTTTGTATCCTTGATATTGTCCACAGATTACACAGATTGACACAGATTGATATGAACAAAATAATCTGTAAAATCTGTACAATCTGTGGATAAATCCCACGTTGCAAAAAAACAAATTGTGCCGTGCTATGGTCTATCAATACATTCGGTATCATTGGTGTCTCCTAATTCTATCGTTGATGCGGTCTTCTTTCATGGCTTCGACGCTTTCGATACCGCAATCCTTGAGGATACCGGAATACTTTGCGACAAATTCACGCATCGTTGATCGTTTGGTTGGTACTGTTTCCTCTTCCATGGCTTCGACGCTTTCAATATCGCAGTCTTTGAGTATGCCGGTGTATTTTTTAAGGAAATCGTTAACAGAAATCTTACTATCGTTTTCCGCCGCTTCCTCCTCTTCTACAACAATTTTCAACGGTTTTCCTTGCAACTCCTCCGGCAACGGCAACGTGACCATCCCGCCCACTGGGGCTGTTGTGTGAAAAACTCGTGTTGTTGACATGGCGGTTCTCCTACCTTCCCATTCTGATGCATTATTGTAACATAGAAGAACAGAATCGCAATCCAGCAGAGCCGCCGTCGTTAGATTGCGGTTTTGTGAACGAGTACATGTTTTTTCCAAAATCCTGTACAATGTACGTTTATGCAAACTCGTCGCGGTGTCATTTTGGTCGTCGTTCTGGTCGTCATCGTACTGCTGACGCTCGCCGTTTACGCCTTCTCCCGATTCATGACGGCACAACGCCGCGTGGCAAATACATCCCTACGCCACACACAAGCCCGACTGCTCACCGAATCCGGCATCGAATACCTCAGAGCAATGCTCTTCCTCGACCAATGGACAATCCTCGAACTCGGAGGACTCTACGATAATCCCGACCTGTTCTGCGGACACATCATCGCCGACGGCACCATTCTGCTCTCCGGTTCCGGTACAGGGACGGCAACCCCCAACGGCATTTCCGATCCCTACCACACCGGTCGCTTTTCCGTCGTCGCTCCCGCCCTCTCCGAAGACGGTATGTTACGCGGCGAGTTCATCCGCTACGGTCTCGAAGATGAATCGGCAAAAGTCAATCTGCGCTGGATACTTCAGATGGACTTGCAACAGCCCGGCTACGGTCGAATGATTCTGATGCGACTGCCCGGCATTCACGAAGAAATTGCCGATGCCATCCTCGATTGGATCGACGACAGCAGTTACGAACCAAGAGAATTCGGAGCAAAAGACGAATACTACACCCTCCTTGACCCGCCCTACTTTACCCGAAATGGTATTCCCGATTCGCTCGACGAACTCCTGAACGTACGCGGCGTTACACCGAAACTCTTCTACGGAAGAGATTGGAACCGCAACGGCATTATCGATCTCGGCGAGTCGGATGAATACTCGATGGACGAGTACGACGCGATGGATGGTGCGCTCGACCTCGGTTTGATTTCGTATCTCACGTTGGACAGTCGGGAGACGATTCTCACGCCGGATGGACTATACTATAAAATCAACGTCAATATGGAGGACTTGACGGAACTGCAAACCCAACTTACGGAGCGTTTTGACGAATTAGGTCTCGACCCCAGTTGGGCGACTGCTATTGTTTCTTACCGTCAACAGGCTGCTCAAGCGGCGCAGGATCCGGGAGCGGCGGGTCTCGGCGACATTCTGTCGACGTTGTTGACCGGCGACAATACGGCGGTGGCGGCGGCAACGGCGGCAATGAACAATCCCGAAGGGAGAATCAATTCGTTACTTGATCTTGTCGGCGCACAGGGTTCCCCTTTTACGGACGATATTGAGGAAATGGTCGAGTATCTGCCGATTTTGTACGACAACCTCATGATAAGCGACACGCCTGTCGTGGGACGCATCAATATCAATCAGGCTCCGCGGACGGTGCTGGAACTCTTTCTTGCACGAGACGACGAGTTGACCGACGATGCCGCTCTTGCGAGTACCACTTCGGACTTGTTGCTGGGAACAACGTTGACGCAGATGGATGTTTGGGAAATTATCGAGGACATTTTGGCATTTCGGGAGAGCAATCCTTATTGGATTGAATGGACGGAGATGCACTATCCTTTTTGGCCTTACACGCAGGGCATTATAACGGACTTGGCGGTGATGCGTCAGTTGGAGCCTTATTTTTGTACGCAGGGGGCGGTGTTTAAGGCGACGGTCATTGGTCGTTTTGATGAGCGTTCGCCGGTTTGCCGAATGGAAGTTTGGCTAGATGCTTCGGAGGGTAATCGTTTGCCGAGGGTCATTCGTGTTCGGGACATTTCGGATTTAGGACCCGGCTACTCGGCGGAACTGCTCGGTGCCGATGATTTCGTGCGGTGAGTATTTTGCAATAGGGGCTCCGGGGCTGCGCTGCGTTCCATTCCGGCTTTTGTCGTTCCTGCCTCACTCAACGTTCACCACCTTATCGACCGCCGTGAAAACGATCTTCGCCGAAATGTTCACGCCCGGATACATCTTGCTAACGGCATACCGATACGCATCAATCTGCGGTTTGTAAGTCCGCTCACGCTCCGCTAGAAACTCCGACTCGTCCCCCAACAGTTGATCCGTCTTGAAATCTATAATTTCTATACCGACCACCTCGCCGCCCAAACGACGAATCACCAACCTGTCCATCGAACCATGCAGGATTTTATTCTGCCAACGCACCGCAAAACGGCGTTCAGGTTCGACTTCAATATCTTCCTCCGCCGGATAACTCGACCGCATTAAAATCTTCCGCACCGACGATTGCTCACACATCGCAAGGAAGTCTTTCACAATCTCCGAAGGTTCGAGACCGCTCCGCTTGCCAGCGAGAGATTGCTCGACGATGGTTTGTAGTGCGTTAGGAGCCGGAGTACCGGCTAAATGTTTGTCGTCAAGCCATTGTACACTCGCAAAGCATGCGTGAATTGCCGTACCACGCAACGCGGCACTCTCCGGCGACACAGTCGCCGGCTCTCTGCTGCCGCCTGCCGCCTGCCGCCTGCCGCCTTCTCCCGGCATCCCAGAAGGCGTTGCCCTCGGTAAATTACGCAGCACCGCCCGATCCGATAAAGGATGCCAAGCCATCACCGGCAATTCCGATTCTTCGACAACCATTTCGTCGTCCCAATTCGCATCGCCGTTTTCGTAGCCGCCTAATCCCGTCCGCAACACGCCAGCGTAAGTCGCACTACTATCCTTAATCTTCTCCGGCACAAGCATCACGAGTTCATACCGCGCCCGCGTCATCGCAACATACAACACCGCCAGCGACTCCTTGACCTGATCACTGTGCCATTGCTCATACGCCGTCGGATAAGGTTCCGGCAACAACTTCTGCCACTTGTCTTTCACATATTGAATAACAAAATCGACAGGTTCGGCATGAGACTTTCGGGAAACAATCACCTCCGGCGTACCAACGACCAGCGGTCCCTCAAGGTTGGGAAGAACCACAATGTCGAATTCGAGTCCCTTCGCACCATGTATCGTCATCACTCTCACCGAAGCACCGCCCGGACTCGCCAGCCGCGCTGCGTTGACCGACTCGATAAACTGCCGCGTCCGCGTGCCGGTCGCCTGCTCATCGAATCGATACGCTAACTCCAATAGTTTTTCCAATCGTTGCATCTCTTTGGAATCACAAGGAGTTAGGGCAGACATTAACTCCTTCACCGTCTTGCCGTAACCTTGCGAAAGAAGTTTTTCACGCCAACGATGAGCGACCTTTTCCGCCGCCATGTCATTGCCGAAATCTTTAAGCGGAAGCAAATCGGCAAGCGGACCATTCGCAAGATGGAATCGAATAATCGTATCGCCGGGATGATCGATCAGCGTCATCACGGACAAAACATGTTGTACCGCCGCCGAGTCGGTCAGCGGTACGCCCCCCTCATCGCTTGCTTCCACGCCCCGCCTTCTGAGACCTTTAAGCACCGTAGGAATGTTTTTAGCGGCACGAAAGAGTATGCCGATACTCCGATTCGGATGCTTTTCACGTAACTGCTGAATCCGATTCAAGGTATATTTCCAAAAAGGTTTTTCCGTGTCGATGTCTTCGTCATCGTCGGCAGCAGTATCCTCCGCCGGAACAACTTCGAGAACGCAATATCCTTTGTCTTTGGCAGAACTTTTCGTTTCATGAGGTTCACTGCCGAACCACGCTTGCCATTTTTTTGCGGCAGCGGAAGAGTAGTCGCACACGGCGGCGTTCTTTCCGATGTTCAGAAACACTTGATTGACTGCGTCAATGACCGGCTGCGAATTGCGATAAGTCTCATTCATAATGGGACGCTTCGGCGGCTCGGCACCCTCTTTGTCCAGAAACTCGCTGACGGTCTCAAAGATTTCGGCAACGCCGCCGCGCCAACCGTAGATCGCCTGCTTCAAATCGCCGACGCAAAAAAACGAAGTCTCTTTCTCTTTGTTTGTAATAACCGGCTGTACAAACGGTTGCAATATACTCCACTGCGGAAGGGAAGTATCCTGAAACTCATCGAGAAGTAAATGCTCCGTGTCGGCATCGATCCGATGAGAGAGCAACTGTTGCGGCAGTACATTCGGTTTGCGGAGAAACATTTCGCCGAGAGAGAACGTAATGTCTTCAAAACGAAAGCCGCGTTTTCGTTGTAAAATCTCTTTCAATTTTTCCCAAACGAGTTCGAGCAATGAACGGGTCGCATTCGTTTGGTGTATGATCGTTTCAGCCCAGAGTGCTTTGGCGTGATGTATTGCGGGTAGAAGATGTTTTCGGAGTTTTTCTTCGGCAGGTTTATCTTTGCGGACTTCATAATGACCGGCGGCGAAATTGATGCCGACTTGCGATGCAAGTATTCCGTCCCAATCTTGTTTTTGGATTCGCTGCACAAGCCTTTTAATATCGTTGACGCAACTGCCGTCCGGCTTGCCGGTTGTTTTGCTCTTCGGGGCTAGTTGTTGTAGATAGGTTTCGTCTTCGATGAGCGGAGCGATGTTGGCGGCGATGTTTTCTTCTGTTTCTTTTCCGAGTGTGAGTTTGCCGAGTTTTTCCGGCGGCGAATTATCCCATGCGGCGGCATCGGTACTCCGAACAAGCGGGAGCAGTTCCTTTGCCAATTCGACGACCTTTGATGTTACTGCTCTGTTCTGTTCTCCTTTTTGAATGAGGTGCAAGAACTTCCGGGCATGATTTTTATCGGATTCTTTGAAGACTTCTTGGATGGCTTCGTGGATGCTTCGTTGGTATTCGGTTTCGTCGATGATGGTCCAGCCGGGGGGCAGAGCGAGTTCTAGCGAAAAGGAGGAGGCGATTTTATTGAAAAAGGAGTCGAGGGTGCTGATCCGTAGTCGGTAGAGGTTTCGTGCGATTTCTGCGGCGGTTTTTTGGAGCAGTTCGGTGCGTTTTTTCTTGTCTTTGCTGGGCAGGGGGATTTGTTCGGCGAATTTTTCTTGTGCGTTTTCGTCGAGTGCGGCGGTAGCGAGTCGGTTGAGGATACGGTCTAATATTTCTCCGGCGGCTTTTCGGGTGAAGGTGGAAGCCAGTATTGTGCTGATTTTTTCACTGGTTTTTTTTCTGTCGTTTTGGAGAACGATGGCGAGGAATTCGTTGCTCAACTGAAACGTCTTGCCGGAACCTGCGGAGGCTTTGATGATGGTGTTGGACATGGTGTTATACTGCGGACGGGTAGGCGATATGCGTAAAACACGGGGATTAGCAACCTTGCCGCTCCAGTATAACACAAAATTCTCTTTTTCCTCATCGCAACGTCTTCACCGCTGAGCATATTGCAATACTGTCGGGATACGCCGCGCTGCACGAACATGTCATGTAGAGGTGCCTATAACTTATTCCTCTGTCCAGTTTTTGCCGTCCACCGCTGTCATATAGAACCGGATTGGTTACTCGTCTATCAGATTGTATAAGATACTCTTATCCTTTTGGCTGCTGGTACAGGTACGCATTCCGACCTATTTGAATAGGTTGCCAACGCCGAAAAAAGGGAGTACAATCTTTTGTGTTCCTTGTGCTAATTGCCTGTTATGCAAACGATCAGTATCAACATACCGGACTCTCTCGGCGATTTCGTGCATCGGCAGTCTGCCGAACATGGCATCGACGAATACTTTGAAACAATCCTTCGCGAGCTGCAACGGAATGAGGCACGCGACAGACTCGAAGCCGAATTGCTCAAAGGCATCGAGAGCGGTTTCGGCGAACCGATTACGCCGGAGTATTGGGAGAGAGTACGTGAAGAAGGACGGCGACGATTCGAGGAAAGAAAAAGGAGAATCATATGAGTCTTCTTGTTGTTCCGTCGGATACCGCCACGGAGGATATTACCGAATTGTACAGTTATTTTCTTGAGCGAGGTGAAAACCTCGCTGGAAAGTTCATGGATTGTCTGAGCGAAACGTACAGAATGATAGCGCATATGCCGGAGTTGAGCGAGTTACATCATTTCCAGAGTCCCATGATGAAAGACGCACGAATCCGCAGAGTGAAAAACTTTCCGAATCATCTGATATTCTACCGAATCGAAGCGGACAGAATTGAAATCTTGCGGGTCATTCACGGAGCAAGGGATTATATGAACCTCTTCGATGCTCCTGCTTAACGTTGATTCGCAATCTAACGATTGCGGCTCTGTTCGACGCTTGCCTTGCCAACGCCGCTGAATAGAGTACAATTCTTTCATTCCTTGTACCAACCGCTTGGTCGTATCATGTATCGCTACGCTCTGCTTTTCGCCGTTTGCCTTTGTTGTTTGTTTCTTCTTGCGCCGGTACAGGCACAGGATAAAGAGGAAAACACACCCTCCTTACAGGATGCCGAAACACGAGACGATGTTTATGGCTACCTGA
>Ga0099364_10005645_pt1 | contig 18514 bp, 14 predicted proteins | sample TergutTh196P3_FD_73070 | JGI IMG/M metagenome (GOLD analysis project Ga0099364, IMG submission 73070) | Microcerotermes parvus P3 segment gut microbial communities from Pointe-Noire, Republic of the Congo - Th196 P3 | ecosystem: Host-associated > Arthropoda: Insects > Digestive system > Gut ...
AAGTCGTATTCCTGCGCCCCTTATCGCTCAAAGGCGCATCCTTGCGCCTATTCGCGCGCTTCGCATCCATGCTTCGCTTGGCGGGTCGCCTGAACACGACTTTTTCCTGTGGTGTCTGACCTGTAACCGTTAGTGCTGGTACAAAACATTGCTGGTACAAAACATTGCAAAACTCAGCTTATTGCAGTATAATTGCATATAGCTTATATAAGGTGTTGATTTGTTTGGTGACAAAGGCAATAACGGTCAGGGTTGATCAGACTGTAAAGGAACAGGCCGAAATAATGCTGGATGATATGGGCATAAACATGACTACTTATATTTTATCCAGCCTAAAAGCGTTAATTCGAGAGAAAAAAATACCGTTTGAGCTAGTAACTACACAATACTTAGTTGATAGGTTCATTTTCGAGAAATTAGCTGAAGCAGAAAAAGAAGCGTCTGACCCAAACACTATATGGTTAAACCATGACGAGGTCTTTTCCACAATACGGGAGAAATATGGATATGAAATATAAAGTGTCATATCTTCCGACAGCAGATAGGGATATTAAGCAAATTGACAGCGCATTGAGCGATTATCCCAACAAAGCAAAGCGTCTGTTTCAAGAAATTGAGAAAAAAGTAAAGAATCTTGAAGATATGCCTTATATGTGGCCGGTGTATCAGCCAAAGCCAAAATATCGACAGATGGTCTTGGACGACCATCTGTTGTTCTACACCGTGGATGAAAAAGAGCGTAAAGTCAAAATCTATCGTGTATTGTACGCGAAAATGGATATACCAAGTTGAATATAGTGGTCATAAGGATGTCCCCACTGAAGAGTAAAACATTTTTATTAAAGATTGGAGGAATATGTGATGCTAATTGGATATCAGCAAGGCACTGGAATAGGATGTGCCGATTCAACGTTTTGGAATGATCTTGTGTTATGCGAGAAGGCTGGATTCGACGTAATAGAAATCAGGTTCGATTCTCTAGAGCGCTTCCTCGTGGGGCATTCTATCAACGAAGTGAAAAGGTTTTTCGCAAACAGCCATATTAGGCCGCACTGTATGGGCGGCATATTTATCCAGCCGGACTTTTTTGCGGGTGAAGACAACGAATCAAAGAAACGCGACACGGATACTATGACAAGGTTCATTGCTATGTGCCATATTGCCGAACAGATTGGCGACCGCTATTTTCTGATTGTAAACCACTTACTGCAAGTAAGTGGACCTTCGGGTATTATGCTTGACGTTCTGGATCAGGATTATCCGTATCCAAGGGATCAGGTCACAGAGTTTTCAGCCAGGGTTTTAAAGCGGTTTTGTACCGTCGCTGCCGAATATGGCGTTTCCATCTCATGGGAGCCTGTCTGCGGCAGGGGCAGCTCGGTCAAAACCATTGAACATGCTATGGAGATAATTAATGAGAGCGGTTGTGATAACATTGGGCTGTGCCTTGACAGTTTTAACCAGTATATTAACGGAAAGAACAATGATTTTTCGATTTATAGAGACTTAGCGGCAGATAAAATCATCACTGTTCATATCAATAATTGCGATGATGAGCCTCTAGGCATTCTGTCACCGCAACACCGCCGTTTTGCTGATTCGGGAGCAATCGATTTGGACAACTGTATGAAAAACCTTAAAGCCATAGGCTACCAGGGGCCGATTTCTGTGGAGGTGTTGCGTCCTGAGTACTATGCATGGCCGATTGAAAACGTCATCAATGAAGCTTACCGCACGACAAGCGAGCTGGTCAACAGGTGGAGGTAACTCGGAGCGAACGTGCGGTGCGCGGCGAATGCCGCGTGAGCGGCGCGGGATTCATTTCCGCGTCAAGCGATTGTGTTTTGGGCGGAGCCCAATTTAGTAACTGACGGATTCACATCTTGTAAAAAAACAAGTTAATTTCAATCCGTCAGGTACTATATCTTCAAGAAATGTTTCCAATGAAACCTCCGCAATGCGGCGTTCTACCCGCTTAGCGAACTCATACATACGTTCAAAATACGTTAAATCCCTATCTCTCATATATGACCACCCCACTATTCATTATTTCCGCTTGCATTTTTGAGCCTTCTTTAACTTCACGTTGCTCGAATATATCAGATGCTATAGGCAAAGCGCGTTCCAATTCTGCTTGCGCTTCAAAGAAATTAATGCCTCGCAGGAATCCGGCGGAATCTATCACAATATCAATGTCGCTCTTTTCTGTGGCTGTACCTTTTGCATAAGAACCAAAAACAATGGCGCGCACAATACCATGTTTTATGAATATCGGCTCTAACCGAGTTTTTACGCCTTGTAAGTCAATCATTATCCCATATCCTCTCGTATACACCATTTGAAGCGTGGCATCATCTGCCCTATGTTCAGGGTTTTTCCTCTATAATTGTAGCAATATGCTTTTCCGCCGCTTCAAGAAATTCTTTAGCGTTTTTTATCTGTTCCCTTGCTTCTGATTCGGCAACCACATAGAAATCCTCATAATCACTTTCATTTCTGATTTGGAATGCTTTGCGGAGGATGTCGGAAAAGTGCTTCGGAAATATGCCGGATTTGATATACTGCCGGCGAAACTCACTTATAATCCCGGAATGTTTTTTTGAATCAAATTTATCCAACGCCAAAACTGCCCTCATAGCATGAAATATGCAGTAATACGAGCGGTTTACGGAGTTCTTTAGCGATGAATCCACGGTCTTTTCTGCCATATCCAAGCACTCGCGGGCTTGTTCAATCCTAAACTGCGCCAAGTTCACCTCATTGCCATTAGCCATTAAGCACTACCCCCTCCTTGATTACGTTCATATAAAACGGCAGAGTATCAATATACTCATTAAAAACCGTGCTGCCTGTGACTTTTACCGACACAATAATGTCATAATCCAAGTCAATGTATGGAATCCTATCGTATATGCTGTCACGCCATCTGCCCGCTTCTTCTTGCGGTACATTGGCAATAATGATGAAGTCAATATCAGATTCATTATCATAATCACCACGGGCATATGAACCGTAAAGAATCACTCTATCCAGTTTGTCTCCTAAAGAGTCTTTAGCCGCTTGGAGGACTTTATCGGATATTTCGCTTATATATGGATTAGTTGTTATTTTTTGTTGCATGGGATTACCTCCTTTTCTAATGAAGTGCGTATATTGCAGACATTGTCTGTAATATTCCAGATGACGTTGGAGAATGGATTTTATTGCAGTTGAACTGTAATACTAATAATTCTACATCAGTTAATTTTATTTATATGCCCTTTTTTCAAGATAGGCCTTTTGCAGCCATTGATAATCGTCACCGCTATAGTGAATCGCTTTTTTTAGTGTATTAGTAAAATACTTGTCCATCCATAAATATTTCTCTTTTATGTCATCATCATCCGAGTGTATAAACTCCCTTATACGCCGTTGAATCACACCTAGGATATTTAGATACTTTGATGCTTCTTCACCAAACATTATATCATTATCACATCGCCCAATAAAACTATACAAATAATCAAAATCCCGATGCATATCTTCGTAGCGAATGTAAGCTGTAAAAAAATCATTTGATTGTTTTGAATTCTTATCAGTTTCATTGTATGCTTCTTCGGTTATAACGAGTCTAAAGTTTTTTATATCATTTTTCTCAAGAGAAACTGCCTCCACTAAAGCAGGTCCAAAGACAACGCTTCCGCTGTGATATAGATTTCCAACTGTGATAGCCCCCCTTAGAAAATGTGGCGGGTTTAAGCAAAGCAGTTCGCAATAAAAAACTCTTAGAATCACTAATATTTTGTACAGAGCATCAGATTCATCAGCATCAATAGAGAGAACGACACTATCAGACATTATTGTATGTTTAATCACATATCCTCCAAAATGAATATTGAAGAAATCTGTATATTCTTTCAGTTCAAGACGTTTTGACACTCTATCCCATATTTCGTAAATGCTTTTATGCGCATCAAAATCATCAGGGTTTGCTCTCAATGAGTTAGATATACCCATTACATCAATGAATGCCAACAAAGAACGAGTATATTTCTCGGTAGCCCATCTTTCGTCAATGGATTTATCGAGAACCATCACTGCCGATTTTGCTACAGTATTATCTGTCTGCACCCCTATATCCTCCCCAACAAATCCATCATCTCAACCTTACCCCCATCTATCGGCACTTCCACGCCTTGAAACTTGGCATAATTCACTTTCACGCCGTCATCGAGGTCGAGTTCAATCTGTTGATGTGCGATGTGTGCCACCACTTGGTCGTAGATGCGGCACTCGTCAATCTGCGCTTGAAGAATACCCACTTCCTTGCGGCTGGCGGCCTTTTCTCGGTTATCCGTTGTTTCGTTTGCAAGTAGTTCCAGCCGCTTGACTTCTGCCTCATATTTCCGCTGGAGCGGATGCAGATAATCCGTCCTCGCTCTTGCAATGGTGTACTTATCGTAGCGGTGCAGATAAAACAACGCCTTAAAACCGTCTTTCTTGCCGCTCTCCATCATCCAGTAGATAGGACGCTTCTGGTAGACTTTGATATGGTCTTTGTAAAAGTCACCCAGAAAATAACGGCGAATCCGCTCTTGTGCTGTTCCGCTTGCGTTGGGGTAGAGGGCGTCTGCGATAAAGTCTAAGTTTTCGCCAAGTGTTCCCTCGCCGTAGACTTTACGGACGAAATCTATAAACAGCAGAACAATGTCGTTTTCAAAATAATCGGCTGTACCGATTGGGAGGATGTTGTCTTTTGACGGAGCGAAAGTCTTATATTTGCCGGGCTCAAAGCTACCCCCGGCAAATGCCAGACCCGGCTCGTCCAAGCTGTACCGCCCGAACATACAGCCCACGGCGCAAGATATGAAACTACGAATGTCGCGAGCGAGGTCGGCACGGCGCACGGTTACGTCTTTGTCCTCTACTTTGGGGGTTAGTTCGTCTTGCAATCCATATATGTCGATGAAGATACGGTTGAGTTCTTCTTCGTTGTTCTTTAGAGTTTCCCAACGCAACTGTGCGTTGTATTCCCACGCTTCGTAAGCGTTTTTTATGTACCAAGACCGATTATTCCAATCAGGGTCAATCTCAGCTTTGGAAACGCTGTGACGGTAAAGCACAAACGGATGCGTCTGAAAATCCCAGCTGGTTTCAAAACTATCCCAATCATCCTTAGAATCAGATATGCAATTTTTTGAATATCTTTCAATAATGCCAATTTCTTTTTCGGCATATATAACAGGTATTCTCGCAATATCGCCCACATTCATATTTAATGTAGGGTTTATCATTTGTGTAATCTGTGCAACAATTTTCGTATTAAGAAACCCCAACAAATAATGTAAATGCTTTTTGGGAAAGCAGGAAATTCCTGCCACATTAAACATAAATGTTTCAGGATAATATCGGACATTAAATACACCCGTAGTTATAAGCGACCAGCTAAGTGATTCGTTAAAATTGTATTCTAAATTTTGCGGGCGTGACCTTAGCTTTCCTGCATCATCCTTGAAGTTTTTAATTCTATAACCATTGTCTTCCCAATCTACAATATAGTCATGGTTTCCGTACCATTTGCGAAATTCCCCACCTTTGTTAATTGGATACCATTTTTTTACTTCGTTCTTTGTAAAAGCTATTTTTAGAGCCGATACCTCGAACCACAGTTTTAGGAAAGTATCATTGTCACCAGTTATCAACCCTTGTCTTGGTGGGGCAATTGAATCGAACATATTCCCATTTTCAAATGCCAAAAACATCGCAATACTACTCCAATATGCTATTGGACTACCCGGTACTTTTTTGAAAATTTCAGCAGAGCGATGATAAGGTGTTTTTTCTTCAATTTTAAAGGCTTTTTCTTTATCAAAGGCTTGGGGATACCTATTTGTTAAATCCAAGTAACGTCCGACATATTTTTTCATTTTGCAACATCCGACAACAAATGCAGTAGCTTGGGCTACTTTTGAATTCATTTCAGGAAAGCTGTTATATCCGATGTGCGCCATGTTTATGATGTCTTTTGACGCAATTAGCTTCTCGCGAAACTTTTCATAACTCGACAAAAACATCCATGAGTGCATTGTAATCATGGACAAATAGCCGTGATTCCTTATGAAATCAGTAATACGTTCAATAAACACTACACAAAGGTCGCTTTTGCTGTTTGGATAATTTTTCTGAACGTAATCGAACTGTTTCGGTGCAGGTGCCATATACGGAGGATTTGTAACCGCAACATCATATTTCCGAGCAAGCAAAGCGGCAGCATCAAATATGCTTTCAAAAACCTCAGCATGTTCAAAAAAGGCGGTTTCATCCAACGACATTTGACCTTTGGAATAGTCACTCAGATAATTTCTCAAACGCTCATAATCCAAATCACGTTCAACCTTTATCAACGAACCATATTCCTTGCCATGCTCAAACAACTCAACCACATACCTTAAATCATCCTCGGCGGCGGCTCTTTCTGCTTCATCCATGCTCACGCCAAGCTGCTTCACAGAACCAATAGCTTTCATAACAGCAGGGCGGGATTCCGGCACAGCCATTACTTTTGGCTGCGGTACGCTGTCTTGTCTAAAAAAGCGGCGGTTATGGCTTCTTGCTTTCATCATCAACGCAAAATAGGCAAGCTGGGCGGCACGGTCATCAATGTCTAAGCCGTAGAGGTTATGCTGTAATATTAAGTTGGGTATCTCCCGCTCGGAATAGCCCACGCTTTCGTAAATCTGGAATAGAACATCAAAGGCATAAACCAAGATATGACCGCTGCCCATGCAGGGGTCTATCAGTTTAATATCCTGTGGTTGATTGATGGAGCTTTGAGAGCGCAGAACCCGCAGTTCCTCGGCAACCTCCGGCTCTTGCTGCGCTTCGTCAACGTAATACTTCCAACTTTTCCGCAGTTCATCGTTGGGGTGCTTTTCAAGCCAAAGCCTCCCCAAGCTGTTTTCGACCATATACTTGACAATCCATTCCGGCGTGAAAAGCTGGGTAGCGGCGGGAATCGTGTCTTTGTTCAGTTTGACATTCTTTTTCAGAGCGGCGAAAACTTCATCCTTTTTCTCGGACGTATAGTATTGGTACATCCAGCCGATTATTTCAATTTGCCCTTGCTCTTTAAGGCTGAAATTGTCCTCTGTTATGGCATTTACCAAGTCATGGACGATGCCGCCTGTGTTGTATAGGTTGTCGGGCAAGAGCAGTTCCGTGTAGTCGTTAATCCGCTGGAACATCCCCGGCAGAATCTCTGACAGGGCGTTACATTGTGCTATGAGTATATATCTGTAAAGTTTTTCAGCAGCGGTGAAGCTGGTGTCGGCTCGGAGCGCGGCAATCCTCGCCTTATCAACATAAGGCAGAATATCAACCTCACGCAAAGCATCAGGCTCTTTCCGTCCCTCGTCTTTACTGGACAAAATGCGTATGCCGGAGGGCAGATAGTCGTTGATTTCCATAAAGCGCAGGGCGATTAGGCGGTTGAACCATGTATAGGCGATTTCTTCCATTTTGCGGTGGAAGATGTCGGGCTTGTATGGGATGCTCTCTGTTAGCAGTTCCTCAAACAAACGGCCACGCGCCCGCAACTGTTCGGGCGCAAGGAATATGCCGTCAGATTTCAACCGCTCCACCTCGTCACCAGGGCGCAGTGTCTTTTTTTCGTCCTCGAAAATATATAGCTGGTTCGCTTTAAGCGTAACAGCGGCTATCAATTTCTTCCGTGCATCCACGGCGTAGTTTTTTATGGCTGATTTATCCATAACACCCCAACCTTTGCTATTAAACAATCTTTATCGTTGTATCATCTTCAAGCTGTGCTTTCAGCTTTGTCCGCAAATCTTCCAGCAAGCGGTCTATATCCGCTTCGCTTTGAATCTGCGTTGTTCCGGCAAACAGATTCTTCATGCTTACTGTTTTGGTTCTGCGGAAAGGTCTTATCGGTTCGCTGACATTATTGCCGCTGCTTGCCGCTTCTTTTGCATGTCGGGCTTCTTCGTCAACGAAAGACTGTATCAACTGCTGTTTTCTCCGGTCGCTTTCTCCGGGCATACCCAATGCAACAAGTATGATGTTGGTCTTGGACAATTTATCCAGCATTGCCCCAAACTCATTGCGTACTTGCATGGCATATTTGTCTTTGAAAGAGCGATGCTCTAAATCATCCAGAGTTGCATCCCTGTCTGCTTCGATTGCGGCGCGGATGGGGACACATTCATCCTCAAGAATCTGACTGAATTTCGATATAAACTGCTCAATCAGTTCCGGCAGCTTGTGGATTTCCGTGTAGGGCGATTGCATTTTTACTATCTTCTCTATATCGTTAATTATCTGTATAGTTGCCGGGTCGCGGACAAACGTGCGGTTGCTGTCAAAAATGTCAAGCATTTTAAGGGCGTTGTCGAATATTGTCCGCTGAGATTTGAAGAATTTCTTTATGTCACGCGCATCTTCCTCATAATCAATCAAAGCCTCTTTCTCTGTTTGCAGATAATCGTAGAATGACTTAATATCCCTCAGCCGCTGAATCTGCTCCAGCAGTTTTTTCCCTTTTTCCAACTCCGTCTTGCCGGGGTAGCGGGCGTTGGTGTACTCGTGGAGCAGGTCTTTGATGCTGTCATTTGCCCCTGTCAGTTCCCTTGTGACAAACTCCTTGATACGAGCCATCAAGCCATCTTCGTCATTCGGAACATCGGAGCGTCCGAAAACCTCTCTCGCTATTTCCTTTGCATTGCCCAAGAGAGCGGGGCTTACAATATCCCGCCATTTAACTATCAGGCGGTCAAGATGCTCACGCTTGGTTACATATTCGATTGCCCCCATGTCTTTTGACAGGATGTTCTCGCCGCCGAGTTCCAAGCGGATTTTCTGCATTTTGAACAAGGTCAGCACGATACCCGCTATGTCCATTTCCATCCAACGATACGGGATTTTACTAAAATGCTCTATTAATGTACGCATGGTGGTGACTTGCTTTATGGCATGGCTGCGTTCAATCACATCAAGCATATCGGCTATGGCGAGATGATTGGGGTCATTTTGAAAATAGTCTGTGCCTTCAAAAACGAGCTGCCCATCGTCTTTAGCTGATAGGATTTCCCGCAGGCTTTCGGTGGTTAGAAAATGCTTGGACAAGTAACTCTGCCGTGCGTAAATGCTATCCACCAATACCTTGAACGCTTCGTTTATACGCTGTTCTGGCGATTTTTCCCTGATTTCCAGTTTGTTCCCATTAACGTACAGTGCCGCTCTTTTTAGGGATTCAGTTATCAACTCACGGCATCGGACAAGCCTTTGCTTTGATTCGCGTGCTTTCGTAGTCTTAATATCTTCGACTGCCTCTGTTGCTGTTTTGACGGAATTACGGCGAATAAAAGCGTCAATCTGCATGGATTGCTCCAGTTCGTCCAAAAACGCCGTATCATTTGGCAGTACGGTTATCACATTGCGCTCGTTGCTTGACATCAGCCTTATTGTGGATTCGTCAGTACCGCCAAGAGAGTAGTACGGGGTTATCACGCGGATGCCGATTTCCTCTTTTTGAGCGCCTACGGTACGGTCATCAATCAGAGTGTTAAACGCAAAATCATGGCGCTCACTGTGGCGGTACTTGCGATTTGTCCCGAACAGCACTTCATAAATCAAACCGCCAACTTTATCCGTCAACTCTTTCTGGTCTATACGGATTTCCCTTATCTCACGGTTAATGTCCTGTTCCTCATTTGTTAGGAAGATAAAGACATCGCCGTTTTTGGTAATCACGCGCTGCTGCTCCAGCCGCCGCAGGGAGGCATCCACTTTCTTCTTTAGTTCGATTTTATCTTGGTCAATGTTTTGAATCAGTATTGTGGATATGTTTTCGAGGTTGGCCGGAAGTACGTTAGGGATGTACTTCACCATGAACAATACCTTTAGCACTTCCACATCGTAGGGTTGCAGAGAGCCGTCTGCCCTTGATGCGCTTTCTTCGGCTTCTAATATGACCCTGCGGATGTTATGGTCAAGGAATGTTTCAACGGTTTTGTAAAATGCGTCAAATGGAATTAGGATGCCTTCATCGAAGCTGAGATACTGCATTGCCGCTTCTTGGAAAGCGTTGAGCAATGAGCGCTCACCCTCAGACAAGTGCTTGCCCGACGCCCCATGAGTACGGATGCCATTAAAAACGGCTTGCAATAACTTGAACTGATAGGGGATGAATGGGTAGACATCAACGAAATTATCGGGAGAATCGTACAGATACATGTCTCCGGCATCGGAGAACGTGATGAGATTTTTAAGGGAGGCTTCTTTTTCAGCGTAAATCAAACGGAGTTTATCCCTTGCAGTGTCGGTTTTATCCAGTAACCTTTTTGTGATAACATCGTCCACGTTAGCGGATGATAAGGAAAGCCTCGTATCAAACCGCCCAATGATTTTTGAAAAGTTGTCACGGTTGACTTTGGTTATCGAATCAATATCCTCTTGCCCTGTGGCGATTACCCATGCCCTGCCGCCGCATTCGTTGCCCAGCCCCTCAACGATGTTCTGAAGATTAAGCATGAGCGACCCGCTTGAGCCTACATACTGCCCGACCTCATCGCACAGGAACATTACAAAATGCTTTTTCCCCGATTTGCTTTCTTTGGCTTCTATATATTCGCGGACACGGCGGGCAAATGAGTTAATATCGAGGGAATAGTTATCTTCTGCTTTGTTGTACCAAGCGAGGGCAGCATCAGCGCTCATGCGGGTAGCGTCAGCCAATGCGGTTAATATGTTGTCTTGCTCGAAGTAAAAATCGTTCCGGGCATCCTCCCATTCGAGGCCGGACAGTTCCTTGAACCGTTTGCGGAAATCATCATATACGCCGTCTTTTGTCATTTGACGTTCCAAATCGGCCACCCAAGGCAGGGTGCTGCAAAACCCCTGCATCTTGTTAAAGACTTTCATAAAAACCTTTACGATAGGGTCTTTGTTGGACTTTGAATCCGAATCAGCCTCCGCGTCGATGTTGAAAAGTATTACGTCAGCATCAGTGTCCGTTGCCAACTGCATATCCGCCATTACGCTGTTATCGCCTATTTTGCCTTCAAAAAAGTCAATGGCTTTTTTGCCATCGTAAAGGCCGCTGCTCAGTATATAGGACAGGATTTTGAGGAAATGCGATTTGCCGCTCCCGAAGAAACCCGAAATCCACACGCCAATTTTGTCCGTGCTTTGCTTTGTGCCTTTGTTGTACCCGGCGAAGAATCGGGCGAAATGGCGGTGCAGTTCCTTTGTGACTACATATTCGTCCAGTTCGGTGGCAATCATATCAACCGAATCCTGCCCGATTTTCACTACCCCCTGTATGGGTCTGTCAATTTTCTTCAGGAACATTTTGCTGATGTTCATGCCGCTTTCCTCCTATGCTAAACTAACTTAAAGGCTCTGTAGTAATTGTCATCCGTTATTTCCCCAAAGAGTTTCAGTTCGCTGGTGTACTCTCCGGGGAAAAACATTACGAGGGGGTTCTTATCTACCCTGCTGTGCAGATTATTCAGTATTGTGTGGGAGCGTATTATCGGCCATGCTTTACCCATCTGAGTTTTGCACGTTTTTGTACTATAAACCCTGCTCGGTCCTTGGCTTCGGTGGACGCCCCCGCTTAGGCTTCGGTCTCTGCCTAGAGGTGTAGGCGGGCGCACAGCCCTCAGGCATATCAAATCCAAACTCCTCGCAGATATCCACTTGCTTCCCCACAAACGGCGTAATCACCTTTGCCCGGTTGGTGTGCTCAATCAAGCGAATCGGCCTCATCTCATCGAGGATTTCCAGAGAGGACGAGAACAATTCGTAAAGCCGGGTGCTAGTCCAGATGTGCCGCACCCATGAACTCAGGATGAGTGACACGAAGAGTATGAACAGCCTCCCGGTTTTGCCCTCCTCCGACCAGTTGCGTTGCCTGTCAGCAACCATCTGGCTTTTCATCTGCTGAAAATACTTCTCCTGCTCATCACGGAGGCCGTAGTTACGGAAAGCTTCCATCGCGCTGAAATCTACGCCGTGGGTCATGATAGCGAAGAACCCGGAAAGCCTGCGCGCTTTCTCGACCTTCTTCTCGTTCAGCTCGAAAGACTTGATCGCCATTGTCGCAGGGTCGTAGGCGACCTTGTAGTAGCAATAGTTGCGATTTATCTCCGCATCGTTGGTAAATCTGCCGTTGCTATTAAGAAGGTGCTCAAGGGAGGCCTCTTGAAAGGACAGCGTGATGTCCAGTTCCATCAGTCCGAGGCCCCTGCGTACCGGGTCGAAGTACAGATTCAGCCTCAGCCGGTCGGATTTTCTCACGCTCTGCCCCGTGCTTTTGACATCGTAATCGATTTCGTACTGCTTATGGTACACTCTGGCGTCGGCATCGACCGTCATGCCTTCGGGGCGGGCCCCAAACTCGCCGAGCCCCTTGATTGCTTTTAAGGCATCTCCCTGCCCTGATTTGACGCACATGACTATTGACTGTCCGCGAAGTATGTATTTTTCAAGGTTGCGCAGCGATTCATAACCACGGTCGGTGACTAGGATAAGTTCCTTGAATCCGGCATGTTCAAGGTCTGTCAGGATGACATCGAAGCTCCGGGAGTCCGGCATGTTGCCCGGGAACGTCCTGTAATACACCGGCATATGGCTGGAAAGCGTGTACACGACGACCTCGGTGGTCTGCTCCAGAGGCAGCCGATCCTTGTTTTTTCCCCAATGTATGTCCGCAAGGCTGTTCCCGTATGCCGATCTGCTTGTAGTGTCCACGGCGCAGAGCTCATCTCTTTGGAGTCGCGCCGCACGCAATCTCAGCAGTTCCATGCGGTGTTGCTCCGTGATGGACTGTGTCAGCCGGGTGATCGCGGAAGGTGTCAGCTCCCTTGCCGAAGGCGCGCCGGCGACATCCTGCCACCTGGCGACGCGGTTGTATGTGAATTTCGTGATGTATGGGAATATCGCTAACGTGACAATATCATCAACGATTTCGCTGTTCCCGCTGAAGACGGTCTCCAAGTCCTGCCGGATGCCGGTCTTTTCGGCGATTTTTTCAAGAAGCCATATATCGCCGTACAGTCGGTTCTGCTCCTTCCCATCGTATGCAGGCCTACCTGGTTTACGCAAGCCTGTGAGTTTCCCCGCTTCGCTCATGTCCCATTCGGCGGGGAAGATAAGCTGTGAGCGTTCTTCTGGTGTGGCCAGGAAGAATTTGGAGCCGGGGATGAACTTCAGGTTTTCGTCAACGGCACCCCAATGTATATAGCGGTACTTCTTCTTCCCCGTGTCCGGATCGATATATGGCGGCTGCGTACTTGCATAAGTATATCCGCCGTTGTTGTGTGGCTTGACTCGGTATTGGGCATCGGGATCGGCAGGTCTTGCCATATGCACCCCTCCTCGTTGTTTATAATACAATTGTACTATAAATAGCGTGGGATGTCAACCATGGTTTTTCAGATAACCCCTTGATTTCACAAGGTTTTTGAGGGTCGCATCAAGTTTCTAGTACAAAAATATGCAAAACTCAGATCTAAAGGAAAAACCTGCGATAATCCCGCGTGGAGATAAATATGTTAGTTGGAAAGAGTTCATACAATTGGGAAAAAATCAAAACGAAGCTCCGCAAGCAGCATATGAAAAAGGCACCCCCGCTGTAATTGTATATTCAAGCGGCAGCACAGGCGCCGCGAAAGGTATTGTTTTGCCAAATGAGTCTTTTGTTGGATTAGTAACACAATATGAATCAACCAATCATGTGGATTTAGTAAACGCTCGCAATAAAACTGCGCTTGTTCTCATACCAATATTTATGTCAACAGGGATTAACGCAACGTTAAATACCGTGTTATGTTTCGGTGTAACGGGGATTTTAGAACCTGTTTATGATGTAGACATATTCATACAGAAGGTTGTTATCGAAAAGCCTAATTACTTGCTGCTTCCGATAAGTTTTTATGAAGCTATGTTGAGGAACGAAGATAAATTCGATGATTTATCATTTCTCGACCATCCAACAGGCGGCGGAGAACCATTGTCAACGTATTTAGAAAAGTCTATAGATGAGTTCTTTGCGAGGCATGGCTCAGATGCAATTATTGTACAAGCGTGGGGAATGTGTGAGTTTGGCTCCCAAGCAAACGCACAGAGCAAATACCGTCAAAGAAAAGGAACCGGAATACCGCTTTCACATACTATTATCAGCGCTTTCGATCTTGACACTGACGAAGAAGTCAGCTATAACGAGCGCGGTGAAATCCGCGTTATAACCCCATGCCGCATGCTCGGCTATTACAAAAACCCCGAAGCGACCGCCGAGTTTTTCCGCGAAGGCAAGGACGGTCAAATATGGGGTTGTTCCGGCGACGTGGGGTATATAGACGAAGAAGGCAATGTGTTCATAGAAGGCAGGGCTAATGACTACATACTCGGCGGCGACGGTAGCAAGGTATGGCTTTTCGATATTGAAAATGTCCTACTGGCGGATGAAGCTGTGCAGCTATGTGAGGCAGTCGGTCTTGATGGTATCGATGGACAATTTCCCGTAGCGCATCTTGTGCTGACACAAAACTGCACAGAAAGTCCGGAAGATATAATCTATCGTGTGAACGAAAAATGCGCTATATCACTAAAGCCGAGCGCAGTGCCAAAAGGGTATAAAATCCAGGATGCTTTTAATGTGCTGCCTAGCGGCAAACGCGATACGCTCTCATTGAAAAATGAGCGCGACGGCTTTGTTATCCCCGACGGCGGCATTTTACGGGAAGTGGAGTTTTGCGATAGGTAGATGCGAATACTGCAATAATATGCGCTCAAAAAGAATAGTTGCGGAATATTTCAAAGAATAAAGAATTGAGTTGCAGAATATGAAAGAAAAAAGAATATAGCGAAGCAACTAATACTTATGGCCGTATAAGGAGTCAATGTTTATTTATTCAAATATCCCAACAAGGAAACAGGAGCAGAAATGGAAACAAGCATAATAACAAAGAAACCATCAGAAGAAAAAGTTTGGTTGAAGCATTATCAGCCAGACGCAGAAGAATTATGTGATGATTTTCAAAATCAAGTAACACTGTGGGACTTTATCGAAGAAAAGCTAATTGAGTTTGAGTATATCCCTGCAATGAGGTACCTGCGCAAAACAGAACTCTCACGCCCTGAGTTTAGGGAGTTGGTTTATATATGGGCGAGGACTTTTCGCGGTATGGGTGTGGAACCGGACGAAGCGGTGCCGATTTATGCGCCTTTTATTCCGGGAGCGGCGGCAATGATGTTAGCGCTAAACGCTATCGGGGCATCCGCAAACTTCCTAAAACTTGGAATCCCGAAGGATGATTTGGAAAGGCTAACAGAGGACTCAAAAGTATTCGTGGTATTTGATGGCGCCGGGTTGTACAACAATACAATACACAATGCTTTGAAAGACAAAAGGTTTAAGAATATCATTGTGACGTCTGCATATAATCATTTAGCAAACCCCTTTAGGAGTCTGGTTCGACTAAAAACTACAATGGACGCTCGCAAACAAAAATCTCCTATACCAAAAGATGACAAAAGATATGCTTGGTACGACAAAACTCTTGAAATGGCATCATATTATACCGGCGATCCGAGAGTTCCGTTCGCTCCAAATAGAACGTCAGTCATTACATCTTCAAGCGGAACGACCGGACGCGTCAAAATGATAGAGGCAACGAATGAGTCCGTATTAAATCAGTTGTATCAAGCCCAAGTTGCAAAAGTTCCATATAAGCCGGGTGGATTGTGTTTTGCCAATTTGCCATTAACCGCTTCAACAGCAAATGATTGCTTATTGCTCTTGCCATTGATGTATGGAATGACAATTGAGATTGATCCGCGGTTTTCAGAAAAATTGTTCTTTAAACAAGTTCTGGATATTCGTCCGCAAGTTGCAGTTGCCACCGGGAGCTTTTGGGAAGCGTTTTTCAAGAAGTATGAAAAATTGGCAAAAAAACCGCCGCTTGATTTCTTCGATGCCCCTATAATGGGCGGCGAAGGAAACACGCCGGAGAAACTTGCTTGGATGAATCAATTGTTGAGAGAGAATTGCTCGGAAACTCCAATGATGTGTGGTTATGGGCAATCAGAAACCTTTGCCCCTATAACTTTTGATAAAGCTGATATGGAGTTGACCGCACCTCAAAAAGAGCGGGGAGTTACCAGCGTAGGTATTCCTTTCCCCGGGTTTATTGCCGGCGTATTTGATGGAGAAGGGAATGAACTCGAATACAATCAGCCGGGAGAGTTGAGGGTAAAATCAGCCGCCGTTATGAAAGGCTATTATAAAGATGCTGAATTAACGGAAAAAACAATTGTAGACGGCTGGCTAAGAACCGGAGACCAAGTAGAGATTGACGAGGATGGGCAAGTATTTTTCTATGATCGAATAAAAAACCTAATAGATATTAACGGAAGATTGATTGCGCCTTCTGTGGTGGCGTTTCAGATAAGAAAAGAGAACGCTATTGATAATTGTATCGTTCGTAAAATGCCGCTGGAAAACGGTGAAGAAACATTAGTGGCTCACATTGAACTGAAAGATACCGATGAAGATTTAGCTTCAATTTTAAGCAGGGCAGATGAAAGATTAAGAGAAGCCTTTCCGGGTTTGGAAATAAGCGGATACAGGGAAACTGAGTTATGCTCATCTCCCACTACCGGGAAAAAGAACTATCCATTGTTCGATGGCCAGTTGGGTGGTTACATAAAGCCAGTTGACGGAACACTGCATTCGATTACATTTGAAAGAGGAAGGAATTACATGGCATGAACCACAAAGAAATCTTCAACCAAAGCAACTCTATCTACGAAACATGGCGGTTGTGCAACGCTGGGCATCCTGATTTACCTGCGATAGAGTATTTCGGCAATCAATGGACTTTTAAGGAAACCGAGGAGATGATCGACATTTACGCGAGGGCGTTTATGTCAATGCTCCCCGACAGGGCAAGGACAGTCACATTCTGTGTTCCGACATTGCCGTCAACTCTTTTTGCATTTTACGCGCTAAATAAAATGGGTGTCCGTGCGCAGTTTGTCAGTCATACGATACTGCCGTCAGACCCGAAGGAATATATAGAAGAAACAGACACCGAGGTTTTAGTGTTGTTTGACGGTTTCTTCCCGGCTGTAGTAGGTGAAATCGTCAAAACAAACCTCAAAAATATCATAATAGTGTCGCTTTCAGACGGCATTACAACTATTCCCGATTACGTGACAGAAGAAATACGTCCTTTATTACAGAAAGGCGATTCGGCGCAAAGAATACAGGCAGCGTTACCGCACATGAAAATCCTCTCTTTAGACGATTTTACGGCAATCGGTCGACGCAGTTCAGAGACGGTGGAATCGGTCTACAACAAAGGCGACACTGCCGTGGTGCTGTATACGGGTGGCTCGACGGGCGTGCCGAAGGGGGTTGAGAAGAGTAATGAAGAGCTTATCACCATGTCGCGTATTTATAATCAGATGGATAGCGATATTCATGAAGGTGATAGAAATTTAATTTTGATTCCGCCAAATCATCCGACCAGTTTTGTTCACAGTATTGTTTGTTGGTGGAACTTAAGTACTACGCAAGTCTTACAACCGATTTACAATAAAAACACATTTGCCTATGACTTATGCCAGTTGAGAGCGCAAATTACAATTGCAGCACCAAGCCATTATGCGACTTTGCCGACTTGCGACTTGCCCGACAATGCCCTGTCACACTTTAAATGGGCATATTGTGGTGGAGAGACGGTGCCTTCGGAATTGGCGGCATCCATAAACAAGTCTTTGAAAAGGTTTGGGACAAGAAACCCATATATGATTGTCGCATATGGCATGAGCGAAATCGGGCCGTGCGCAATAATGACTATAGGCAATCCGAATTTACTGAACAAAGCAGGCGAACCTATGCCGGAAGTAACCGCACGTATTGTTGACGATATCGGCAATATCCTTGGCGACAATATTCGAGGCAATCTTGAAATAAGAACACCGTGCCGAATGAAAGGCTACTTCAAAAGACCGGAGCTGACAAAAACGTTTTTCGCAGAGGACGGCTATGCTAAGACCGGGGACATAGCCATAAGAGACGAAAATGGCTACTATGACGTATTGGGTCGAGCAACAGATTTTATTACCTCACAGGACGGGTCGAAAGTGTATCTGTTCGACATTGAGCGGGTTGTTTACAAAGACGCAGCGGTCTTGGAGTGCGAGGTTGTCGGAGTCGATGTTGGCGACAAAAAAGTGCCTACTGTACACATTGTCTTAAACCCTGAGTACATAGGCAAGAATGATGAAGTCATATTAAGAATACATGAGATGTGCAGAGAACATCTTAGCGATAACGAAATGCCTCATGGCTACAAAATCCGCAATGCGTTCGGTACAAATCCAATCAGCACAAAACGCGATTATCAAGCTTTGGTGCTAGAACGCGATGGCTATGTTGTACCCGACGGCGGTGTTTTGCGCGAAGTGAGTTTTTAGGAGCATAATTCGGGCTACACAAATCGGGTTA
>Ga0099364_10005646_pt1 | contig 18512 bp, 16 predicted proteins | sample TergutTh196P3_FD_73070 | JGI IMG/M metagenome (GOLD analysis project Ga0099364, IMG submission 73070) | Microcerotermes parvus P3 segment gut microbial communities from Pointe-Noire, Republic of the Congo - Th196 P3 | ecosystem: Host-associated > Arthropoda: Insects > Digestive system > Gut ...
AGCTTTATTAATTCCGGATCATTTATGGGTACTGTTCTGTACACAGGCTCGGAAGTTTGAGTATAAGGTGATCTTATCATGGGTCTTTGTGAACTATCCCGTCTTTCAACTGTGGTATAACCTGTAAAGTAGGATTCTGACAGTTCTACACGTCTAATCTCGCCGCTTTCGATCCTAGCCTTAAACTCAGAGAAATCTATGGCAGGATTTACCCTGTTTAAAAAAACATAGTTAAAAAGGCTTAGCCCTATTATAAGAATAAGTATATATATAATGGAGAATTTCCAGCCGCCAAAGGGTTTTAAGTCAGGCAGTTTTGGTCCGCCGCCGCTTCCTCCGCCGCCAAAAGGAAACTGAGGGCCGGGATCTTGCTGGTTACGCTTATCGTTCTGGGGATCCCCAGAATCGTTTTCACCCATGTATATTCTCCTTGAATTAATGTTTTATTATCTTATATACTACTATCTACCTTTTATAATTCTTTTTCAACAGTTAAAAATGTTTTTTATTTAATTGCTTTTGAATCTTAAGGAGTTTGCATGATTGAAGTTACAAACCTGGTCAGGCGTTACGGCCCGCACATTGCGGTAAATAATGCCAGTTTCAAAATTGACAAGGGAGAGATTGTAGGTTTTCTTGGACCAAATGGAGCAGGGAAATCAACCACAATGAATATTCTTACTGGCTATCTCTCGTCAACAGAAGGGACTGTCAAAATAAACGGAATGGATATTCTTGAACATCCTATGGAAATTAAAAAGAATATCGGTTATTTACCGGAAAGCCCGCCGCTATATATGGATATGACAGTAAATGAATACCTTTCTTTTACAGGTGAAATTAAAAAGATACCCAAATCAGAAACATCTGACAGAATCAATAAAATTATGAATATAGTCGGGATTGATGATGTATCTAAAAGGCTGATAAAAAACCTGTCAAAAGGTTATAAACAGCGTGTAGGGCTGGCACAGGCCATGATAGGGGATCCGGAAATTTTGATCATGGATGAACCCACAGCCGGCCTTGATCCCAAACAGATTCTTGAAATAAGGGACCTTATCAAGGAGCTTGGAAAGGATCGTACAATTATTCTAAGCTCCCATATTCTGCCCGAAGTAAGCGCTGTGTGCAAACGCGTGCTTATTATAAACCATGGCATTATTGTTGCTGACGATACTCCGGAAAACCTGGCCAAAAGGCTGCTTGGCGGCTCCCATATACAACTCCGTGTTGACGGCTCTGAAGCTGAAGTATCAAAAGCCCTGTCAAAGCTTGCGTCTGTACAGAAACTTGATTTTCAGGAATCACATGAAGCAGGGACAGTGGAGTTTATCGCTGAAGCTGAATCTGATATTGATATACGCAGGGATTTATTCAAGGCCCTTGCTTCTGCGAATATCCCGATTTTAATGATGCGTTCTTTGGATATGAGCCTTGAGGATATTTTCCTTGACTTGACAACAAAAGAGGAGGCAGCAGAATGATTGCGATATTTAAAAGAGAATTAAGAGCATATTTCCTTACACCCATTGGCAGTATTTATATGGGACTTTTTCTTTTGATAACAGGGCTTTTCTTTACTTTGGGTAATCTTTTTGCACAGAGTTCGCATTACTCAGGTTTTTTGGGGAATGTTCTGTTTTTTTATCTTTTTGGCGTACCACTTTTAACAATGAGGCTTTTTTCCGAGGAAAAACGCCAGAGAACAGATCAGCTTCTTTTGACATGCCCCATATCCATTACAGAAATTGTCCTGGGTAAATTTTTGGCAGCGCTTGTTGTTTATTCAATGACCCTTGTTGTAACAATACTGTATGCAGTTGTAATTGGGATATACGGTGATCTTATAATATGGGAAACAGTTGGCAGTTATATAGGCTTTTTATTTTTGGGAGCATGTTATATAGCAGTAGGTGTATTTGTTTCCGCAAGCACAGAAAACCAGCTTACAGCAGCATTGGTAACATTCTTTTCGTTATTTGTAATCTGGCTTATAGACCCCATTGCCCAGATAGTTCCCTCTGACACATTTGCCGGGGTAATTTCTGCGGGAGTTCTGGCTTTATTGCTTGTAGTTTTTCTTTTTTTTAATACAAGAAACTGGTTTATTGTTCTTGTAACAGCAGTTCTGGCAGCAGCAGTAATTCTTTTTCTTTATTTTTATGCAAGCGGTTTTACATTTAGATTTAGAATTATCTATGCAGGGTTTTTACAGAACTTTCTGGGTTGGTTTTCGCTTAACCGCAGATACCAGAATTTTTCCATGGGCTTACTCAAGTTTGATGCACTTTTGTATTATTTATCCTTCAGCGGCCTTTTCCTTTTTATGACAGTAAGGCTAATTGAAAAACGGCGATGGAATTAGGGGCATAATATGATTGAAATAAAAGGTTTAAAAAATATTCGGGAATCCTTTCGGACAAAACAGGTACGATACGGCGGATATGCAGTCTTGATAACCATAGCAGTTATTATTGGTCTGATTTTTCTGAATCTGGTTGTTGGACAAATTCCACTCCAGATTGATTTAACTGACGGAGGACTTTATTCCCTGACCGAGCAAAGTCTCCAGGTAATCGATCAAATCGATTCACCTGTTATTTTTTATGGTTTTTGGCGCAGCGGAGATGAAAACATACAGCTAATGGAAGTTATAAATCTTTACTTAAACCGCAGCCGGAATATCAGACTGGAAGTGCTTGACCCGGAAAGAAACCCCAACAGGGTTTTAAGATACGACAGGGAAAACCAGGGCATTCCTTACGGAACATTGGTTGTGGAAGGAGCAAGAGGTTTTAGGGTAATAAGGCCCATGGATATGTATGATTTTTTCCAAAATCAAAGAGGAGGTCAGAGTCTTTCCGGACTTTCAATGGAAAGAAGAATCACATCTGCTCTTCTTTTTGTGGCTCATGGACATACTCCTATAATTTATGAAATTACAGGTCATCTGCAGTTTACATTGGCTGAACTTGGCATGCAGGATATGGTTGAGCGCGAAAACTTTGAATTAAGATCAATAAATCTTGTTCAATCAGACATTCCTGCAGACGCTTCTTCGTTAATACTAAATTCTCCTCGCATGGATCTTACCCGTGCAGAAGCAGACAAGCTTCTGGATTATCTGGAAAGGGGAGGCCGCTTGCTTGTTATGGCTGATTACAGAATGGGCGAACTTCCAATGCTGAATGAAGTCCTTGCCAGTTACGGGATGCGCTTTGATTACGGGTACTTAATTGAAAACAATAATACCTATACAGCCGGAACACCTGTTTTTGTAATGCCTGAGCTGCTGGAGCATGATATTACAAATCCTTTTATTGAACAAAGATTACCTTTATTGCTTCCATTAAGCATGGGTGTTTCAGAGACTGGTGCAAGAAGGCGGACAGTTGAAATTAAACCACTGTTTTCAAGTTCAAGGAATTCTTTTTTACGCACCAATATAGATGACGAAAATTTTACGCAGATCAGTTCTGATATTACCGGTCCAATTATTTTGGGTATGACTGCTGTTGATCCTAATTGGATAGATCCCAATAATCCTTCTGTACCACAAACAAGGATAGTTGCCATTGGCAATGCCAGCTTTCTTGAATTTGCCCAAATAAATCCCGGGAATATTGACCTTTTTATGAACAGCATTACATGGCTTGAAGATCGCCCGGAGGCACTTACGGTCAGGAGTAAGAGTATGTACCTTCTTCCTTTAAGTGTTAATACACTTCAGATAATTATTTTTGGAATTCTTTTTGTCATTGTCATTCCCATTGGATTCTTTGTTTATGGTTTAGTGATCTGGCTTAAACGAAGGCATCTTTAAGGCAGGACATAAATGACAAAAAAAAATATAACCATTATTGCTGTTTTAGCTGCTGTGTTTTTGCTTGTAGTTGCTTACTTTGTTTTAGAGGCACATAGAAGGGCTAACCCTCCGCCTTCACCCTGGGGTTCTTTAAGCTTTGAAGGTACGCCCATGCTTGCGAGTTTTGAACCAGATAAAATTAACAGAATAGAAAACTTTATGGATGGTTTTGCTCTTGTAAAAGACGGAGATGAATGGGTTTTAGTTTCAGATACTTTTAATACAGGGAATATAGTTATTTCTCAACCCATGGTTTTTAACAAGCTTTGGTTCTATTCAAATGTTTGGAGCGATTCTTTAGTAGACGAAAACCCTGCTGATATTTCAATATTTGGTTTTGATAATCCTTTGGGACATATTCTTATTGGCGATTCAGATGGTAATACCGTTGAATTAATTTTAGGGAGTATGACCCCTGCTCGGACTGCTTTTTATGTAATGCTTGCCGGCCAAAGCGAAGTTTATACCATGTCTGTATATTTTGCAGAGAATGTTATTTTTAGAATTGACGATATACGCGAGAAAGATCTGTTTGGAAATCTGGAACCGGAACGCGTTAATAATTTTTTAATTGAATACAGGCCCGGAGATAATTTTTATGAACATGGCAGGCTGGAAATATTTATAAAGTCAGAAGAAGACCCGTATATATCTTCTTTTTCAGAGTTTTTTATGACTTCTCCATATACTGGTACTTATGGCGTAGACAGCAATACATTCTGGAATCTTCTGGAATCCCTGTTTTATATTGATATTATTGAATTTGCAGATGACTCTCCTTCTTCCCTTGTGCCTTATGGACTAAACAATCCCGGCCGTATTTTTGTCAACAGCACTTCAGGGGCTTTTGAATTGCTTTATGGAAGAAGGGAAGGTGATCTGTATTATGCGAAATATGTTGACGGTAATTCTGTATTTACTGTTAGTGGATTGGATCAAATTCTAAATACAACACCTTTTTCACTTATGGACAAGTTTGTTATGTTACACCATGTTGACGACATTGACAGATTTACAGTAACAGCAGAAGGACGCACGCTGACAGGCACAATTCAAGGCACAGGCAATGATGCAATATTCCACCTTAACGGGAGAAGAGCTTCTGAAAGGGAGTTCCGTAATTATTATCAGGCAGTAATTGGCCTTCTTAAAGACGCAGAACTGACCGGAGCAATAGCACGCACAGTAGCTCCTGGCACAGCTTCCAGGGAAGAGGTCTTGATTGAGTTTTTGCATAATACGCCTCAGGGAATACGTACTTCTGTGCGTTTAATTCCATATAATCGTGATTTCTATCTTGTTGAAAAACAGGGCATTAGTGAGTTTCTGCTTGCCCGCTCACAAGTCAGACGCATTTTTGATTTAGCGGATAATATGGTGTATATGGATTAGGTGTACACATAATTCACATTACATTTAATCCCATCTCTTCTACAAACTTATTACTGTCTATTATTTGATTGTTTTCATAAACATTCAAATTTTTATAACTCTTATATAGTTTTTTCAATAGTATTAGTTTTTCTTTTGAATCATTCGCCCATTCTGATTTTGGATATTCTGATAATACCTTCGAAAAATAATATTCTGCACTTTTAAATGATGCATATATTTTATTTAAAGCCATTAATTGTTCTTCGTATGTCTTTGGTTCAAATGTTCTGTCTGTATTGCTTTTATAAAATTTATTTGGATGGATATTTTTATAGTATTTTATACCCAGTTTATAATACTCATAACTTTTGTCTTTTGAATTATCAATTCCAGTATTATCATTTATTTTATATCTATCCAATGCATTATTCAATTTAATGGTTATTTCATTATATATATTTTCCAAATAATCATCCTGGCATAAATCCGGGTGATATTTTTTTATAAGTAATTTTAACTGTTTAATATAATCTTTTTTCTGCATGGTGTTAAAGAAAATGTCATTAATTAGAAAGGTTTATCTTTGTTTTCTTCGATAAGACCAGTAATATCTTCAATAATGTAATCAGGTCCTGTAGTATGTAAAGCACCATAGCATTTTACGATGTAGTCCAGAATACCATATTGAGAAAAAATCTGTACAGCTTCTTTGCCTGATAATTTATATGCAGATTTATAAATTTCGATGCAATACACCAGAAATTTTGTAATATTGTCTTTTTTCATACTTCCTCCGAGTAATTTATATTTCCGGTTTCTAGTTCTTCTTCAAAAAGTTCGTATAATGTCAGAGTGCTTAAATGCCATAACTTGCTTGCTTCATTTTCCATCATAGCATGCAATTCAGAACCATAGAATAATTTGGTAGCTTCAATATTGGAAAGGTCTTTATTCTCCATAATTAATTGTATAATGGAAGGGTTTATCATAGTTAAAAGTGCAGATAACTTTTCATTGCTCATGTATACCCTCCGGGGTCGAAAGATTCAATAAATTCCAGAGAGGACAGGGCTTTTTCTGTTTTGAATACGAATTGACTATAAAGCTCTCTTATCTTTAAAGCTTCAAGGGTTTGTTCAGTATTTAATATACCCTGTTCATACAAAATCAGGGTTTCAAATACATCGTCATTTGCAACAGGGCCAATAATTAAATCAAAAGGCTTTCCGGCATATATACCTTGCCGATTTTCATGTACAAAATCCAGCCATAATCTATCAGGAAGCGAGAATTCAAGAATATCCAGAACTTGTTTGGCTGTTTCTACATCATAATTATAAACACATACAGATTGATTTTTTTGCTTTTTTCTAATTGCAACTTTTCGGGCAAATTCTATCGCTTGTTCTTTATTTACAGTAGTATAGAAACCTGGACCAAAATCAAGGGTTTTTCTTGAGAGGACGAGGTTGTGTTTTTCAACAATTATATTACTTCCATGATAAAGAATCATATTTCTATTATATAATAGAATGGAAATTTTTTCCAAATGATAATTATCTCTTGATTTTATGCATAAAAACCTGTAAACTAGACAGTAAGGTTATACCCTGACCGGGTTTTCCCCATTAGCGGACGTCATATAACGGCATTATCCAAGCTTCCCAAGCTTGTGACGCGGGTTCGACTCCCGTCGTCCGCTGTAATTTGATACATAACAGCATGATGCGGGAGTCGAAACTATACCGCGACCCTGAAGACTCGAGCTAGCGCAGGGTCATAAGGGTAAACCGCCAAGGATGGCGGTTTAGCGGTATAGACGGCCTGTAAGGAGCAAACACGATGTTTGCGACTGGAAGGCGACTCCCGTCGTCCGCTAGCAATGGCTGAGAAAGCAAAAATGGTGGAGATTTAATGAAACAAATATCAATTCCTGTAAGAGTTTTGCTCTCGATTGTTTTAATTGCAATAATTATTGGTAGCTGGACATTGGCATCATCTCTTGATTTTAAAAGCATGCAGGATCAGGGCAGGCAGCAAGAGCAGATAAATAATAGAATAGCGCAGGTTATGGGAGTATGGGGTGGTATAAAAATCGCCAGTGCTGTAATTTCATTTATTCAAACAATTCAAATAGAAGGTTCAATACCGGTTGTCGGAGGTTTGGCTGTATCTGCACAACCCTTAGGATGGGCAGATGTTGTAAATAATACATTAGACAAGATATCGAATATTTTACTTTGGGCTGCCGGAGCTTTGGTTATTCAAAAATTATTGTTAGCAATATCAATATGGGTCTCCTTAGGAATATTAATACCACTCTGTGCATTAATAATAATTGCTGTAATCTGGAATAAAAGATATTCAGGTCAACTAATAAAAGTTGTTGCTGGAATAGTAATAATAACTGCCGGAATATGCGGCGCAGTGCCTTTATCATTGGAATTATCCAATATTATTGAATCAAGTATTTTATATAGCTATATAAATGAAACTGTAAGCGGAATTGATGATACAGCCAATGAACTTGAAAGCAGCGGAGATCAGGCAAATGACATAGGTTGGTTAAGAAGGCTTGGGACAGGTATAGTAAATTTTTTTGACAGTATTGTTGATCATTTCTGGAATATTATTAACCGCACAATAAATTATATTATGTGCTTTATTGTTGTGAATATTCTTATACCAATAGGAACGCTTTTTTTCTTAAAGTACATGGTAAGCAGTACATTAAAGTATATTGGGTTTTCGATTCATTACAATAATTTTATTCCAGCTGGAAAAAGAAAACAATTGGCTCAATAAACAAACAGCCTCATGCTGTAAAGCCCAGGACGTATTCTGTATTCTTCCCTTGTATCTGGCCCGCAGGTAAGGTAGATTGATTAAGGAAGCTAATGATAAATTAAGTAAGCAAAGGAGAAAAAATGGCAAAGGAAAAACCCGAACAGACCAGGATGTATACCCAAAGTAAAAATCAACTTTATAAACTCTTATACGGACTTTACCACACAAAAGTTCCTGCCATGATCTGGGGAAACCCAGGCGGAGGAAAAACTTCTACTGTAAACTTTCTGGGTCAGACGCTGGGTGTACCAACGGAGATCAGGTCAGGGAATAAGTCTGATCCCACTGATTTTTCAGGAATTCCCTATTTATCGGGTAAAGATATAGACGAGAGGGTTTTGATATTTTCCGAGCCAAAATATGTAAGGATAATGAAAAACAATCCCAATGGAATACTTTTTTTTGATGAAATTACAACCTGTTCCCCCATGATACAGGTAGCGCTTTTATCGATTATTCAGGACTGCCAGTTTGGCGAATTTGAAATACCAAAGTCCATATTCAGGATAGCTGCGGGAAATTACAACAACATAACAGGTACTCATAATATGTCTCTGGCTTTGATGAATCGTTTTTGCCATATTTTTTATGAAATGGATATTGATTTTTTTATAGACGGTTTTGTATCAGGTTGGAAGAACTATGAAGAATGTAAAATAAATAGCCCTGAAGAGCAGATCGATAAAGTATTACAATACCGCCTTACGGTAGTTGACTTTGTAAAGAAAAACCCTGTTTTTATGAATGCTTTTCCTTCTGACGGAATTACAGGAGAAGCGCACGAGTTTGCTTACCCAACCCCCCGCTCCTGGGAAATGGTTGTCAAGATTCTTTCTGTTCTGGATTCAAACGAAGATGAGTATATTGAAGAACTTGTAAAAGGATGCGTAGGAGAGGATGCAGGAGACTTTTTTATTAAGTACATGGATGAAAATAAAAAGAAAAGCCTTCTTGATGTGCATTTGCCTTCGTATGTAGGGCGCGAAGACAAGTTTGTACTGCCAAATCCTGATCGACATGATCAAGTTTCTCATTTAATGTCTTCCATGGTTTATTATCTTGAACATGATCCAAAAAAGTACATGGAACTGTGGATTCGTATTATTAATGTTCTTCATAATAAAGACAATGAATTTGGTGATTATGGTTCTTATGACAATATTATCATGAAATACATCTTAAAAAATGTGAAGCTCCTTATGCAGAAGCAATGTATTTTACCGGGCGAAGTAAAAGCGTTTACCCAGCGCATCTCTTGCTATGATTTACTTGGATTGTCAGCAGGCCATGAGCAGTAAAGCAGCAGATAAAATAATGCATAGATTAATCAGAGCCTCAAGAAGTGTTGGAGCCAAGTTCCCGTATTATTCTCCTGCTGCCAACAGGGTCCGATTCAGGATAGATAATGAGAATATACCCACCATGGCAATTGAAATGAAGTTAGTCATAAGCGTAAACGAAAAATTTGTAAATACATTACATGATAATAATTTAACTGCGATTATTCTTCATGAAATTATGCACTATGTGTACAGTCATCATGAACGTTATATGAATAATCCCTTGCGTAATATTTTACCTCATAATATTCACAATATTGCCATGGATCTGGAAGTAAATGAGTTTATAGATAATAAACTTATACCGAATGCTTTTATTGCAAAGGATTTTGGTCTGCCCAGGCGGAAGAGTTATGAAGAATATCTATCCATGATACAAAAGAAAATGCCTCCTGAATTAAATAAATTATTGAAAAGTCTCAAGCCAGAGGAAAATCCCCGGCAAGGTGAAGATTCTGAGCCAAGGCTGCCTGATGATGTTATTATAAATGAAAAAGAATATGGAGAATTTAAGGATATTTATAAAGAATTACATAATGACTTAATATATGAGATGGAGAAGGAAGCTGGTAAAGAAGCTGGTAAATCAGGAGACGGCAGCGATATACTCAGAGAATTAGAAAAGAAAAAATACCGCTGGGAAGATATATTTCAAAATATAATTATAACAAAAATAACCGATATTACTGCTGGCTTTAGGTATAGAACCTATGCAAGGACCAACAGGCGTTATTCCCATTTCCCTGATATTATTTTTCCACAATTTGTTGATTATAAAAGAGAAATTACGTTAATTATTATCATGGATATATCCGGTTCCATGGGTGATAATGTAAATGAAATGTATGGTGTTATGAAAAGTATGATTGATATAATGGACATTGATATTAAAGTAACAATACTTGAAGTTAATACCTGTGTTCAAAATATAATATATGACTTTGACTTTAATAAAACAGAGCTGGAATCAAAAGACGGAGGCGGAACCGAGATGGGGGCTGGTTTGTCTTATATTTATGATAATGGACTTGAATCGGATTTAATTATTGTTATGACAGATTCATACACCCCCTGGCCTGATCCCCCGCTTTTCCCTGAAAAAACTGTTGTGCTAACTAATAATCCGGATAAGTATAACGGACCATACCCCATGTACCCTGTTTATTTTGATTGACAAAGCATAAAAAAAATTTAGAATAAAATAATAAAGGATGAATTATTATGGAAGAAAATGAAGAATACGCTTATTCTAAAAACGGTAAAGAAATTGACATCTCTTTATTGAAAATATATAGAAAATTACATAAAAAAGGTTATCCCAAATTTGCACTCTGGAGCAAGCCATTTGTTGAAGAAAAATCTTCATTTATAATAATTACAAAAGATAATATATATTTAAATGCTAAAAATATAATAATAACACAAAAGCACCATGAGATTATAAATAATTATAATGATAGGCAAGAAATTATAATGTATCAAATAAAAGATGTAAAAGTTACTGACCAAATAATATTAATTGACTATTTTGATGAGGAGTATAAATTAAATTTCAACAGCACAATCCCCAAAGAGATAATGTCTTATTTATCTAAAATGATAATTAAAGCATCTTTCTATGCTCTTGATGCATGGAGAGAAGATAAAGGTTTTGGCTGGTGCACTAAGGTAAAAACAGATTTTGAAAATGGAGAAATAAGCAGCAGAGAATATAATTCCTTTGTTAAGCTTATGGGGCCGCAATGGACAGGAGCAGATGGAAATAATAGTAGCTTTATTTCTGAGGTGTTTGGTTTATTTTTATTTGATAATTTTGATACCAGACAAACAATTAATGTGCAAAAGAATATGCTTAAAAATGCTCCGCGCATATCTATTGTTTTTCATAAAATCAACCGGAAAAAATATGGAGCAGAGAGTTATGAAAAAATGATGAATAAATGTATGACATTACTTGATAAGTATGATGAAATCAAAAAAAAAGCAATAGCTGAAATAATAAAGAGATATCAAGGTAAAGAAAAATTATTTTTTATAATACAGGGTAAATTAACTAATACAAAAGTTAATATAAATGATATTATTAAACATAATGAACCGAATATCAAATTTTCTGTTGAAAACGAAGAAATAATGATGGAATTGGATTTCAGATTAAGTATTAGTCATCTAAAAAATCTTTCTGGTAAAAAATTATCTAAGGATAGTGTTTCAATTAAATTCAATGAAAAATTAAATGTAGCTCATATAAGATGATTGTAAGAGTTTGTCCCATGTATTCTGTTTATTTATGTTTTTTCAATTGCTCCATTATGTCTTCTTTTAGATTCTTAGGTACATAATCTAAGGCATCTTCTGTATTTTTTACAGCTTCTAAACAAATTTTTAGCGTTTGCTTTTCTTGTGGTATATATAATAGCAAAGTACCATCTGTCTGTATCAACTCAAGTAAAAAATCTTGAGTAATTAATTCTTTGGGTACTTTTTCTAAAAATTGACCGTCTTTCTTGACTAATTCTATCCAAAAGCGACTGGTTTTGAAGCTGTCATCAATATAGGAAAAAGCAGAATCATTATTATTTTTTTGCACAAAGTCAACACAAAAATCTATTGTCTTTATTCTTTCTGGAACAAATTCCATTGATCTTAAATTATCATCTAATGCAGCCATGCATAACTCTGCTGTTTTAAGAGCATGGGGGACATATTTAAGTTGACTACTGTCTTTTTCTATTGCATATAGACACATTTCTGATGTTTTTTTATTTTCAGGAACTTGCTGGAAAAATTCTATATTAGCTTTTACCACTGTAAAACATAGCTCTGCTGTCTTTAATAATTCTGGAACTCTTGAAAAAAAGCTTATATCATATTTTATTAATATATCACAAAATTCTGTTGTGATTGCAGTTTCTGGTACAATGTCGAGAAATGATTCTGCTAACGCCTGTAATTTTTGCTTCCATTCAGGTTCAGATAAATAAGAGCGTTCTTTCACTTTTTTCCATTTTTCTATTTGCTTTTTTAATGCAGAAATACACAGCTCTGTTGTTTTGAATTTTTCTGGGATATATTCGAATAAGTCAACATCTTCTTCGATTACAGAAATACACATTTCTAATGTTTTATATTCATTTGGGATATATTTAAATTGGGCACTGTCATTTTTGACTGCATATTGACACATTTTAGGTGTTTTTTTATTTTCAGGAACTTGCTGGAAAAATTCTATATTCTTTTTAACCGCAGTATAGCATAACTCAATGGTCTTTTTTCCATCAGGCACAAAATTGAAATATTTTGCATTTTGTGTCACAGCTTCTTTGCATAAATCAGATGAACCATTGTGAATTATTACCTCTTTCCAGAATTTATCTGTACGATATTTAATTGGTACATTCTGTAATGCTCCTTTTTGATAACGAACTGCAATAGCGCAAATCCAGTCTGTAAGTTTTTCTTCGGGTATATCACTAATAGATAGTTTATTATTTTTCAATAAAGCACTTGCCTGCAACTCATATTCATCAGAACTCATTTTATAAACCCTCTCTAAGAAATTATCACATAAATAGTTTCTTCTGTCAACTCACCGTGAACCCTGCCCATGTACTGATCCTCCCATTTTCCAGGAGAAAACTGTTGTACTAACAGATAACCCGGAATATTATGACGGCCCATACCCCATGTACCCTGTTTATTTTGATTGATAGATAACTGTATTATAACTGAACTACAATCCCTTAACACATATTCCTTTATTAAAAAAAATAGCAATTGATACAGTAAGTTGTTATTTCCATATTAGGTTTAGGCTCCATGCTTATCTTATTACAAAAACATTGCCATATATAAGGGGAAAGAATCTACTTTCTCTGATCTTTTAATATTCCCTTGAGAAAGTTTAATTCCCTTTTTTACACCGTAATTCCTGATGATATTGTTCATTGATTTTGACTTGGTATTTCCGGCTGATTTTACTTCTACCGCTACAGCCTGCGAATTACGCCTGATAAAGAAATCCACTTCTATCTGCCTGCGGTATTCATAAAAATATAATTTTTTTCCCATTTTACCAAAAATATCTGCGATAACATTTTCAAAAAGAGCGCCTTTGTAAATTCCCAGGTTGCCGTCAATTATATCAGCCTGGGAGCCGTCTTCCAGCATGGCTGTCAAAAGTCCTGTATCACGCATATAGACTTTGAAAGTATCATTCATGGCATTGCCTTCCAGGGGAAGTTCAGGACTTCTAAGGTTATAGCAGAAGTTGATTATGCCTGCTTCAAAAAGCCAGTCAAGGCTTCCGGCATATTTTCTGGCAGTTCCCTTTTTTTCCACTAAACTGTACTGGAACTTTTTGTAATCCTTTGCAAGCTGTTTTGGAATGGAGTTAAAACATGCACGGGCTTTTACTTTTTCACTGCCCTCTGCATATTTTGCAATATCACTTGCATAATCACTTATAATGTCCTTTTGTAATTTAAGAACAGAACTAAAATTGCCGGTGTCAATAAATTCCTGCACAACTCTTGGCATTCCGCCAACAACTATATATTCCCTGAAAAGCTCCATCATACGATCATGTATTGCAGGGGGAACTGTTTCTTTTCGTTCAAAATATCTTTTTATATCTGCAATGGATTGTATGGTAATACCTTTAGCCCAGAGAAATTCTTCAAAATCCATAGAGTGCATATCAAGGTGTTCAACATGACCAACAGGATATGAAGGAATCTCCCTTACTTTAATCCCCAACAGGGAACCTGTAGCAATGCAGTCAAAACGGCCATCCAGTGTAATAAACTTTAGGGCAGTCTGTGCTTTGGGGCAGTTCTGTATCTCATCAAGAACAATCAATGTCTTGTCAGGGACAATTTCTGCATTGGGAACCCGGATTGAAATTTGTTTTATCAGGGTATCCATATTAAGATCACCTTCAAAAATTGCTTTATATGCCGGATTTTCATCAAAATTTATGTAAACATGGTTGGGATATTGTTCTCTGGCAAATTGGATAATACTAAAGGTTTTTCCCACCTGCCTGGCCCCATTAACCATGAGAGCCATTTTTTGAGGCTTTGTTTTCCATTCAAGTAACTTGCTAAGAATTTTTCTTTTCAGCATTGATTAATTATGCATATTTTTACGGCGAATGTCAAGGCATAAATGCATATTTTTACGGCGAATGTCAAGGCGTAAATGCATATTTTTACAACGAATAACTAATAAACAAACAACCTCATACTGTAAAGCCCCGGACGTATCTTGTATTCTTCCCTTGTATCAGGGCCGCAGGTGGCAGTCCCGACTCCGCGCTGAACAATATCTATCGACAGGAACAGCTTGCCGTCAGATTCTTTGGACATATCCTTTAACTCATGTGTATGCAGGGCTTCCCACATATTTTCCTGGCTAAATCGTGATATGCCAAAGTTAATTGGTTTATCGGCTTTTATTGTGATATTTGCTTTTGATTTATCAGAAGACAAGAGTGTAAAATTCCTAATCCCGCTGCGGTTGCCGTTTTCCTGCGGCATTACATAAAGGGTTTCGAGTTCAGCAACACTGTGCGTGTAACGTCCAAGGAATACTCCAGCCATGCGATCAGGGTAGGATTCTTCAGGGCCAAGGCCAAACCAGGAGACTTTATTATAAGCTACAGGGATCTCGGCTTTAAGTCCTATTTTTGGAAGTTCAGGTAATTCTGGGTCAAGATCAAACACAGCTTCAAGTATTGCTGGTTGGCCGCTTTCTCCTTTTGCAATGGTCAGGGTATATGTTCCCATTCCTGGTGCGCTGGCAAAACGCCTGTACTGTTCTGTTGCTTTTTCTCCTGCAAGCAATACTGCTGTTAAACGTGTTGCTGGTTTGCCTTCCCAAATGATCTCTTCTTTTTTCTCATCACTTACTCTTAAGTTAAGCAGATCCAAATCCATCCACTGGAACATGGCTTTTCCCTTAAAGTAAAAAGCTGCTGCTGGGTCTTCCCTTAATCTAATCGCATTTTTTAAGCCGTCATTTTGTGTTGGAGCCCTGTAAATTGATGGCTTTAAAAGGGATATAAAATGTTCTGTATTTTTTTGATCGTGGTCATTTGATATTATGTGTGCGGGCTTTTCTTCTTTTAAAAGTTTTTGAGCCTTTGCAACAACATGACCTTTTTGTGCCCAAAATGTATCTTTATTAAGAATAAATTCACCATAAAAACAAACAGCGCCGTTATACGATGGAAGAAAAAAATCATTTTCCTGTGCAAAGCTTATCTCTGTTTTTTGTCCTGGTTTTAAATGCGGAAGTTCTATGCAATCCTGTTTTAAGATATTTGTTTTACCACCGGACAAACTTGCAGCATCTTCAAAAATTGTATATTTAAAACTTAAATGCTCAAGCGTAGAAAAATCATGGCAATTTTCAAGTGTAAAGTTTAAAAGCTCCCCTGGAATTTCTTTTAAACGTACAGGAGCATGAACCTGTTTACATTCTGCCATCACAGGTTTTAATCCCTGATCCGGGAAAAGAAGGCCGTCGCAGATAAAGTCATAGTCCGAAGGCTCATCACCAAAGTCTCCTCCGTACTTCCAGTATTTTACTCCATCCTGTGTATAGGCTTCAAAACCATGATCCCTCCATTCCCAGATAAAGCCGCCCTGAAGCCCGTGATGGCTTTCAATGGCCTCCCAATAATCTGCAAGGCTTCCATTGGAATTGCCCATGGCATGTGAATACTCGCACATGATAAGCGGCCTGTAATCATCCCTGTAACGGACGTATTCAATTATATTGTCAATGCTTGGATACATGGGACAGACAAAATCAGTTGAAGCTTTTCCCTGTTCCCAGGCATCAAGTATATTGGGTTTACTGTTTCCGTTTATGGCTCCTTCATAATGTATGGGTCTTGTTGGATCATAATACCTTATCCAGGCTGCACCTGTATCGTGATTGCATCCATATCCGCTTTCATTTCCAAGTGACCACATTATAATTGACACGTGGTTTTTATCCCGTTCTAACATACGCTGCATTCTTAGTACAAATGCGTATGTCCATTGTGTATCATTGCAAAGCTGGTGATAAAAGCAATGACTTTCTATGTCAGCTTCATCGCAGAGGTATAGGCCGTAACGATCGCAAAGCTCGTACCAGCGTTCATCATTGGGATAATGGCTTGTTCTTACTGCATTAAAGTTATGCGCTTTAAGGATTTTAATGTCTTTTATCATTGACTCGACAGACAGGGTTTTCCCTGTTTTTTCATCGTGTTCGTGCCTGTTAACGCCTTTTATATAAACCATTTTATCGTTTATAAGGAATTCGCGGTTTTTAATTTCCAGGCTTCGAAAGCCAGTGCAAAAAGCCGCACATTGAAGCAGCTTTCCTTCCCTGTAAAGTTCTGCGCTTAATAAATAAAGATTGGGTTCTTCATGCGACCAGGCTTTGGGATTGTCAAGGACAAGAGCAGCCTCTGCAGTATTGTTATTAATGCGCAGGTCTGCGTAAAGCTCTATGCTTCCCGAGACAAGGCTGCCTGTTTTGATCATTTCTCTTGAAAGCATCTGCACTTCTTCCCTGCCTGAAGGAAGTTTAAATGAATAAAGATTGTATTTGATAATAAAAGGACTTTCCTTGTCCGTGTCTGAGCTTAGGATGTTTCCTGTGCTGCAGCTTTCCGGGAGTTTGCCTCCAAGTGTTACGGATAAATCTATCCTGCCAAGTTTATTTTCTTTTCCTGTAATTGTGCCGGGCAGGGCTTTAATGTCTTTTATATAGGATTCCCCGGTTTGGTAAAGATAAACTGTCCTGTGTATCCCGCCCAGCCACCATTGATCCTGATCCTCCACATAACTTGCATCAGAATAGCGTATAACTTTTATACACAGCAGGTTTTCGCCTTCTGTTAAGAATGGGCTGATATTAAATTCGGAAGGCAGGCGTGTTGTTTTTGAAGCTCCGGCAAAAAAGCCGTTTATGTAAATTATAGCTGTGCTTTCTGCAGAACCCAAATGCAGGACAACACGGCGTTCTTTCCAGGAAGATGGAAGAACAAAGATTCTGCGATAAAGGCCTGTGGGGTTGTCTAAAGGAACATGCGGTGGGTTAGCCTGAAAAGGCATTTGAATATTTGTGTAGTGAGGTTTGTCAAAGCAGCCTTCAAACCTGGAATCCCAGCCCTGGCGTGACCAGGTTCCCGGCACTATAATTGAGTCCCACGAAGAATCGTCAAATCCTGGATTTGTCCAGCCGCAAAGAAGTGCGGAATTATCTCTTTTGCTTCCAACTGTATAATTATCACCCTGGGATGGCAGATCTTCCACGGGATTTGAAATTATTTTAAACTTCCATGGGTTTGCAGTGTCATTATCTTCAAATTCTTTTGAAAGTGTGCTGTCCAGACTTATGTAAAGGGGGTTTTTTTCCAAATCGCGGAATTCCGGCCCTGCCAAAGCATCAATAATGGCATCTTCCTGAGAAGAGAAAGGTTTAAGAGGGCTTTGCATTGGAAGACGATTTATTTCCTGTGTTTCAGGATTTTCCCAGATGGGGAGTATTTCTTTCATTTTCATAGTATGATGATGGAAGGGCTTATGGCAATTGTCAAGGTCGTTTATTATAATTGATAATGTAAAAAAATGGAGGATGGTATGGCAAAAGTAAACATGAACCAGCGCTTAATCGGAACTGTTGTTCCTGTGGGAGCACTTAGAAGCAAGGAAAACGCAGGAGCAGGCGAATTCCTTGATTTGCCGGAATTCGGAGAACTTTGTAATGAAATGGGTATTAAGCTGATTCAGCTATTGCCTGTAAATGATACAGGGTATCAGGATTCACCTTACTTTGCCCTTACTGCTTTTGCTCTTCATCCTTTGTATATGCGTATAAGTGAATTGCCTGAATACTCAGCCCATGATGATATTTTTAAAACAAAACTCGCAGAAATCAAAAATAAGTTTGAAGATGAAAAGCGCTTTTTGTATCTTGATCTTTTAAGGGCCAAGATTGGCCTTTTAAGGGAAATATATTCATCATCCAGTAAAAAAATTATGGAAGCAGCCCAGGGTAATACTCCCTTTGCAGCCTGG
>Ga0099364_10005647_pt1:0-17500 | contig 18511 bp, 18 predicted proteins | sample TergutTh196P3_FD_73070 | JGI IMG/M metagenome (GOLD analysis project Ga0099364, IMG submission 73070) | Microcerotermes parvus P3 segment gut microbial communities from Pointe-Noire, Republic of the Congo - Th196 P3 | ecosystem: Host-associated > Arthropoda: Insects > Digestive system >...
GAGCAGCAGCGGCGCGCCCGCGTCGATGCCGCTCGTGACATAGATCGTGCCGTACAGGGCGACCACGGCCCCCGTGCAGACCGCGATGGCGACCGCGGTCAGCGCCAGCTTGACGGCCCAGCCGGCACAGCGGGCGGTATAGTACCAGACCCTGCGCAGGGCCGGCCCCCGCTCGGGGTTCAGCGAGTTTTTGAACCCGCCCCACGCGCGCGCGCAAACGCGCGCCGTGCCCTGCGCGGCATGACGGAGCGTGACGATAAACGGCGTTGCGGGCGGTTTTCTGGCAGCCATATTGCGATTCCTTCCCCGGTAAGATATACTGATAGAGATAAGGAGGCGTTGTCCATGCGGGTGATAGCGGTGGATTACGGCGACGCGCGCACGGGGGTGGCGGTCAGCGACCCGACCGGCGGCATCGCGGGCGACCGTCTCACGCTGACGGAGCGGGTCCCGGAGCGTTTGGCCAAACGTCTGGCGGAGCTGGCCCGCGAGCGCGGGGCGTCGGCGTTCGTGCTGGGCCTGCCGCGCAACATGGACGGCACGGAGGGCCCCCGCGCGGAAAAAACGCGCGTTTTCAAGGCCATGCTGGAACGCGCCTCGGGCCTTGCCGTCGATCTGTGGGACGAACGCCTGACCAGCCGCGGCGCGCGTCTGCTGCTGCATGAGGCGGGCTGTCACGGCCGCCGCAACCAGGCCCGTGAGGACGCCGCGGCCGCGGCGCTGATTCTGGAGGGCTATCTGGCACGGAGGACAATTTCCACATAAGGGGTGGTTTGGCTGTGGATTCCAAAACCATATCGGTGCAGTCCCTCCAGCGCGCGTTTTTGCTGGTGGAGATTTTGGCGCGGCATCCGGCGGGACTGACGCTGGGGGAGCTGACGCTGCGGTCGCGGTTGCACAAAAGCACGACGCACCGGCTGCTGGGCAACCTCATCGCGCTGGGGTACGTGCGCAACCGCGGGGTGTATATGCTCACGCCGCGCCTGTTCGAGCTGGGCTGTCATGTGATGGAGGGGCGGCCCGGCGCGGAGGCCGCGCGCCCGTTGCTGCGCGACTTGAGCGCAAGAACCGGCGAGACCGCCTTTTTGAGCGTGCGCGAAGGCGACGAGGGCTTATGCGTCCATAAGGTGGAAAGCCCCACATCCAACGCGCGCGCCTTCTCTCTCGGACAGCGTTTCCCGCTGTATTGCACGGCGATGGGCAAATCCATGCTGGCGGCTCTGCCGGAGCAGGAGGTGCGCGCGGTCTGGGAGCGTCTCAGCGTCTCGGCGCACACGCCGCGCACGATTACGAGGATCGGAGAGTTGCTGACCGATCTGCGGCGCGTCCGCGCCCAGGGATACGCCGTCAGCTACGGGGAATATTTCCCCGGCGTGGCGAGCGTCGGATGCGCGCTGCCCTCGGCGGACGCGGCCTTTTCCGTCTGCTGTCCCATCGGCCGCCTGAGCGCCGCCAAGCTGGCGGAGATGTCCGCCGCCGTCAAGGCGGCCCGGGAAGCCTTCGCCGCTCTGTCCCATCCATTATAACACAGGGAACGGGGAGGGGTAAAGTGAAGATTTTGTAAACAAGCGCCGAAACGGCGGACGAACGCGCGGCGGCAAAAAAAAATTTACCCGAAACCGCGTCAGTTCCACTATAAGGTTAGCAAAGCCCCGCAAAGCATGATACAATAGTGCCGCGGCGAAGGAGCGCGTCCGAGGCTCGGTTCACCGTTGCGGAGCCATAGGAAATGAATTCATAACCATCCCGCATGACTCATATATTGTATTCACCAAAACGGAAGATTGAGGTGCATGTCGAGATGAACAACGTACTCCTGCGCGGGACTGTTTCGGAACCGGCGGCGTATTCGCATGAATCCCACGGGCGGCAGTATTTTCAGCTGATCCTGGCGACGACGCGCCTGTCGGGCACGGAGGACCTGCTGAGGATTCTGCTCCCGGAGATGCTGCTGCAGGGATGCGACCCGCGCCCGGGCGACCGCGTGGCCGTGGAGGGCGCGCTGCGTTCCTTCAACAACAAGAGCGGCCGGGGCAGCCGTCTGGTCCTCTCCGCGCTGGCCAAAAGCCTGACGCTGTGCGACGGTCCTTCGGAGAATCGCGTGGAGCTGGCCGGGACGCTCTGCAAGCCGCCGGTTTACCGCCGCACGCCGCTGGGACGCGAAATTTGCGACCTGATGCTGGCCGTGCCGCGCCCCTACGGGCGCGCCGACTATCTGCCCATCATCGCGTGGGGCACCTGCGCGCGCGTCTGCGCCGACCTGGGCGTCGGCGACGCCGTCTCCATCGAGGGGCGGTTCCAGTCCCGCAAGTACATCAAGCTCGTCGGCGACGCCTCGGAGGAAAAGACGGCTTACGAGGTGTCGGCGGTCCATGTCACGGCGGGGGAGAACGGCCAGCAAGCCGAGGAGAGTCCGGACGATTGAGGCGCACAGAACAGCGGGCGGGCGGCAATTCAGCCGCCCGCCCGCCGTTTGCCGCCCCCGCGCGCCGCGCCCCTATATAGGCGTTGCAAAAGCAACGCCTATATTCATTTGACAGAAGCGCGTTGTGATGTTAGTATAAAATGGACAGGCTTTCCGGCGGGAAATCAAAACATAGGAGGCGATCCCCATGTTAACGGCGGAGCACATCAAAGGTTTGAAGCAGCGCAATGTGAGCGTGAACGCGGATAAGACCATGGAGCGCATGAAAAAGGACTACTCCGCGGCGCTGCGCCCGGAAAAAACCGCGATCATTGCCCTGTCGGGGCAGGGACGCCCCACCTTTTACCGGGCCTTCACGACCGGCAGCGCGAGCGCGCGGCTGATTCTGGCCATGTCGCAGATTCTCAAGATCTCACCGTTTTATTACACGGGAGAGCATGACAAGCGCGAACCCTCGCAGGACGCCTACACGCTCTTGTTCCTGAACAATCACGGCTATCAGGACCTGGTTGAAGAACTGAGCGCGAAGCTCAAGCCCTCGCCGCCGCGCCCGCAGGAGCCCGCCGCGCCGCCCCCGCCGCCGCCGGACAAGGCGCCGCGGAAGACGGAGGCGGAGGCGGACAAAGCGCCGCGCGAAGAGGCGGCGCGGGACGACGGCGCCATCCTCCGGCTGGATTTGCCGGACTCGCCCGGGATACGGCAATGCATCGAAGAGATGGACGACGGCGACGCGGGCATCCTGCTGCGGTCGCTGCTGATTCGCGGCCGGGCCGGCGGGCAGGCCGCCGAGTATGCCGCGCTGGTCAAGCGGCTGCTGCTGATCTGACGCGCGCGGAACGGGGCAAAAAGCGCCCGGAGCGGTCTGGATACCGCTCCGGGCGCTTTTATTAAGGAGGTACATTATACAGGCTGCCCGGTTCATTTACCGGGGACCGGCCTCCGCGGCATCTGCCCCGGAAGGGTTCGCTAACCTGATGCTTTCTGTATACTATATCGTATGCGGCGCGGAAAGGTTTAGCGTTTTGGGGGAGCCTCACGGAAAACTCACATTTGCCAAACCGCCCGGAGGTATGCTATACTGATTTTCGGTAAGATTCACATCCATACCCCGGAGGTGAGCGCCCGATGAAAGAACGGCTGCGGGAGTGGTCCAAATATCTGCTGCCCTTCCTGGCCGCTGTCGCCATTTATGCCTTTGTCACCAATTACGACGGCACGATGTCGATGTTCCGCCGGATCTGGTCGTGGGTCGGGTTCGTCGCCGGGCGGTTTGCCATCGGCTTCGGGCTGGCCTATTTTCTGGACCTGCTGGCGGTTTGGATGCAAACCCGGTTGAAGGTGCGCCGTTTTTGGGCGGTGCTGATCACCTACATCACCCTGCTGGGCGCCGCCGCCGGGATGATCATCTTTATCGTGCCGCTGATCGGCGAGAGCATCGCGCAAATCGTGGCGATGGCGGCCGACTTCTACCAGCGTCTCCCCGCGTGGCTGGACGATATCACCGAGCGGCTGGACCCGGGCTTAGCCGCGCCGCTGACCGAGACGGTGGAGGAGATCGTCCTCAGCCTGCTGAATTTTGTCCGGGGCCTGCTCAACTACACGACCGTCTCCGATTTCCTGTCCGGCACGGGCCGCCGGCTGTACGACATCGCCTTCGGGCTGGTCATTTCCCTCTACGCGCTGATCGAGAAGAACAAGCTCGTCCGCGCGTCGCGGCAGAGCGTGCGCGCCCTGCTGCCGCCGGAGCGCGCCGAAACGGTGATCGTTTTTGCCCGGCGGGCGCATAAGTTTTTCAGCCGCTTTATCGTTGGCCGGGTGGTGGATTCCTCCATTATCCTGCTGCTGAGCCTGATTCTCTACGGCATTTTCCGCGTCCCGCTGTGGCCGTTTATGGCGGTGGTGGCCGGCGTGACGAATGTGATTCCCTACTTCGGGCCGCTGGTCGGCGGCGTGATCTCCTGCTTGATTATGCTGTGCTTTGACCCCGTCTATACGCTGATCGTACTGGGCATCATTGTGGTGCTGCAAACCTTTGACGGGATGTACCTCGGGCCGAAAATACTGGGCGACGCCGTAGGCATCAGCCCGCTGTTGGTGGTGATCGCCGTCACGCTCGGCGGTGATATCGGCGGGTTTCTGGGCATGTTCCTCGGCGTACCCGTGCTGGCGGTTCTGAAAAAACTGGTCTACGACGAATGGGTCGCCCGAAAGATGGATGAAAAGCACGCCGAATAGCGGGCGGCTACGCCAGCTGTACGAGGGTGACGGCCGCCTGGGCGGCCAGCGTGAGGGCCATCGCGGCGGCGGCCAGCACGATCGGATTTTTGCGCCCCCTCAGGGGGCGCTTTTCGTCTCTCAGCAGAAAATAGCCCACCGTCAAAAACGTCAGCGCCAGAAACGCGAAGATGCCCTGACCGGTCAGCAGCAGCAGCGCCTCGTCGGCCGCGCTGAGCGCCGGTGTGCCGGCAACCGGCGGCCCTCTGCTTTCGAGCATGAAATCCATGCCGACCGAAAGCAGGTTGTTGATGCAGTGCAGCGCCATCGGCAGCAGCACCGACCGCGCGCGCAGGGCCGCGTAGGTCAGCGCCATGCCGAGAACCGTCGCGCTGATGAACCGCGCGGGGTCAAAATGGAACACGCCGAAAATCAGGCCCATCACGACCACGATGAACGAATCGTTGAACCGCCCGCGGAACGAGGCCAGAATCACGCCGCGGTGGAACAGCTCCTCGCAGACGGCCGGGGCCAGAACCAGACAGAGCAGACGGGCCGCCATATCGCCGGAGCGCACGAAGCCCTGCATATAGTCCGTCCCGCCGGCCAGACCGGGGAACAGCATCAGCAGCAGGCTGGTGCCGACGCCGGCGCCGAGCAGGGCGCCCATCCACAGGAAAAGACCGCCGGCCGTATGCCGGGCCGAGGGACGGGACAGCCGGAAGAACCGGCCGGGCGGCACGCGCGTCAGCACCGGCATCAGCAGCGCCGGGGTCAGCAGCAGCAGCTCCGTCAGCAGCAGCCCCCACAGCCCGTAGGCGTTCTGCAAATAGGGCGCGGTCAGCAGGAAAACGATCATGTTCGCGCAGAAAAACGCCAGCCCGTCGGCGGGTCTGAAGCCCGCGCAGACATCCGGGCCGTCCGCCATAGGGTCGCCGCGCCGCCGCGCCGCCCGGTAGGGAATCCAGATCATCACGCCAAGCCCGAACACGGTCAGCGCGCCGACATAGAAGTACTGTTCCAGCATAATCCTGTAAATCCTTTGTTTAATTTAGGGTCTGCGCCCTTCCGATCTTGCGGAATTTCTCGTAGCGTTCCTCCAGCAGCTGTTCCGTCGGCGTCTCCAGCTTTGCCCGCAGAAAATCCAGCGCCCGCAGGCGCAGCAGCGGCAGGGCGGCCTCCACGCCGTCGCGCTCGCCGATGACGCGCTCGATCACGCCCAGCTCCAGCAGGTCCTGCGCGGTCAGCTTCAGGCGCTGGCTGGCCTCCTCGGTGCGCGCCGGGTCCTTCCAGAGGATGCTGGCGCAGCCCTCCGGGCTGATGACCGAATACACGGCGTTTTCCATCATCCAAACCTCGTCGGCGACCGCCAGCGCCAGCGCGCCGCCTGAGCCGCCCTCCCCGATGATGATGCTGAGGACGGGCGTTTTCAGCGTCATCATTTCCATCAGGTTTTCGGCGATGGCCTGGCCCTGCCCGCGCTCCTCCGCGCCGATGCCGCAGAAGGCCCCGGACGTGTCGATCAGGCACAGCACGGGACGGCCGAACTTTTCCGCCAGCTTTATATGCCGCAGGGCCTTGCGGTAGCCCTCCGGGTGCGCCGCGCCGAAGTTGCGCCGCAGGCGCTGGGCCGTGTCCGCGCCCTTCTCGATGGCGATCACCGTGACGGCCAGGCCGTCCATCTCCGCGATGCCCGCCAGAATGGCCGGGTCGTCGCCGTACCGCCGGTCGCCGTGGAACTCCATAAACCCCTCGGTCAGCGCGTGGATATACGCCAGCGCCGTGGGCCGCCCCTTGGCGCGCGCCGTCTTGACGCGGTCATAGGCCGTCATGCGCCCACATCCCTTCCGCGCCCGTGCAGCCGCAGCAGCCGCGCGAAGTAATCCCGCTGCTCCCGGCGGTCCACGATGGCGTCCACAAAGCCCTTTTCCAGCAAAAACTCCGCGCGCTGGAACCCCGCCGGGAGCTTTACGCGTGTGGTTTGTTCGATGACTCTGGGGCCGGCAAAGCCGATCAGCGCGCCCGGCTCGGCCAGCGTCAGGTCGCCCTCCATGGCGAAGCTGGCCGTCACGCCGCCGGTCGTCGGGTCGGTCAGCAGGGCCGCGTACAGCAGGCCCGCGTCGCCGTGCCGCTTGACCGCGCCGCTGACCTTGGCCATTTGCAGCAGGGAGAGCATTCCCTCCTGCATCCGCGCGCCGCCGGAGACGGTACAGCCGAGGACGGGCAGGCGCAAGTCCGCGGCGGCCTCGAACAGCCGTGTGATTTTCTCGCCGACCATCGCGCCCATGCTGCCCATCATAAACGACGGCTCCATCACGAACAGCGCGGCGGGCGTACCGCCGATCCGGGCCGTGCCGCAGAGGACGGCCTCATTCTCGCCGCTGGCCTTGCGGGCGTGGGCCAGCTTGCGGTCATAGTCCGGGAAGTCCAGGGCGTTGCGGGAGGTGAAGCCCGCGTCGCGCTCCTCGAACGTGCCCTCGTCGCACAGCAGGGCGGCGCGGGCCCGCGCGCCGAGCCGGAAATGGTGTCCGCAGGGGCACACGCGCATGGCGTGGTCCAGGTCCTCGAAAAAATGCGCGGCCTTGCACGACGGGCAGGCCGTCATCAGCCGTTCGGGCACGGGCAAATCCGGCGCGCCGGTCTGCCCCGGCATCTCCGGTGGCAGATTCGGCTTGCGGAACAGTCCTCGTTTGATCGGCATAAGCGCGGATAACCTCCGTTCGTGTGTGGGTCAGCGAGGATCAGCCGGTCTCAGCGGCGTATACCCGATACCCCTCCCGCGGCTCCCCTCACGGCATTCCCGCCAGAAAGCGCGTCGTATACGTCCCGTCCAGAAACGCCGTGCTGGACAGCAGCTCCCGCTGGAGGTCCCCCGTATGGGTGATCCCCTCCAGCACCAGCTCACACAGCGCGGCCTGCATCTTGCGCACGCATTCCTCGCGGGTCCGGGCGTGGACAATCAGCTTGCCGATCATCGAGTCGTAGAACGGCGGAACCTCATAGTCCTGATACACCGCCGTGTCAAAGCGCACCCACGGGCCGCCCGGCACATGCAAGGTCGTGATCCTGCCGCAGGAGGGCCGGAAGCCGTGCTTGGGATCCTCGGCGTTGATGCGGCACTCGATGGAGTGGCCGGAGAGCGCCACGTCCTCCTGCGCAAAATCCAGCGGCATTCCCGCCGCCACGCGGATCTGCCACTTGACCAGGTCAATGCCGCTGACCATCTCCGTGACCGGATGCTCTACCTGCAGGCGCGTGTTCATCTCCATGAAGTAAAAGCGGCCGTCCTCGCACAGCAGGTACTCCATCGTGCCCGCCCCCTGATAGCCGACATGCCGCGCGGCGCGGCGCGAGGCTTCCAGCATTTGAAAGCGCGTCTCGGGCGGCAGGGCGGCGCACGGGCTTTCCTCCAGCAGCTTCTGGTTGCCGCGCTGCATCGAGCAGTCGCGTTCGCCCAGGGCGGCGATATTACCGTGGGCGTCGGCCAAAATCTGGACCTCCACGTGCTTGACGCGGTCCAGACAGCGCTCCATGTACACGCCGCCGTCGCCGAAGGCGGCCTGCGCCTCCGCCGAGGCGGTCAGAAAGGCTTTTTCCAGCTCCTCCGGGGCGTCCACGCGGCGGATGCCGCGTCCGCCGCCGCCGGCGCGCGCCTTAATCAGCAGGGGGAAGCCGACCTCCGCGCTCTCCCGCCGCGCGTCCTCCGGCGTTTCCAGCAGCCCGGTCCCCGGGATGACCGGCACGCCCGCCTCCCGCATGGCGCGGCGGGCCTCGTCCTTGTCGCCCATGCGGGCGATGACCTGCGGCGGCGGGCCGATAAAGACGATGCCGCATTGGGCGCACAGCGCGGCAAAGCGCGCGTTTTCACTGAGCAGCCCGTAGCCGGGGTGGATGGCCTGCGCGCCGCTGACCGCCGCCGCCGACAGAACGGCCCGCATATTCAGATAGCTCTCCCGCGCCGGGGCCGGCCCGATGCAGTACGCCTCGTCGGCGAAGTGGACGTGCAGGGCCTCCGCGTCCGCCTCGGAGTACACCGCCACGGTGGACAGGCCCATCTCCTTGCACGCGCGCAGTACGCGCACGGCAATCTCGCCCCGGTTGGCGATCAGGATTTTCCGCAGGGTCATGGCTGATCCGCCTCCCCCTTCTCCACCAGCGCAAAGGACATGCTCGCCTTCACGCAGAGCTTGCCGCCGACAGAGCCTGTGCCCTCGGCGAAGCGGAACGGCCCCTTGCCGCCCGTGCCGGAGCAAACGAACTCCAGCGTGTCGCCGGGGACGACCGGACGCTTAAAGCGCACCTTGTCCAGGCCGGTGAACAACGGCAGCTTGCCCTTCACCTGATCGGCCAGCAGCAGACAGCAGCTCTGGGCCATCATCTCGCACTGAATCACGCCCGGCACGATGGGGTTTCCCGGGAAATGCCCCTGCAGGAACCACTCGTCGCCGCGCACCGTGTAAAAGCCGAGGGCGCGGCCCTCCGCGTCCAGCTCCGCGCGGTCCAGCAGCAGCATCGGCTCCCGGTGCGGCAGGATGGCCTTGATTTCGTCCCGGTTCATATCAGCCGGAAAAGGACCTGGCCGTATTCCACGACCTGCCCGTTCTGAACACAGACCTCACAGACCTCGCCGTCGCGTTCGGCGGGAATCTCGTTCATCAGCTTCATGGCCTCGATGATGCACAGCGTATCGCCCTTTTTGACGCGGTCGCCCGTCTGTACGAACGGCGGCTTGCCCGGCGCGGGCGCGGTGTAGAACACGCCCACCAGCGGCGCGCGGACCGGCGTGCCGGACGCGGTTTCGTCTCCCGCGTCCGCCGGGGCGGCGGACGCTCCCTCCGGGGAGCGGGACACGGCGGTCTCCGGCGGCGGCGGCGCGCCGCGCTCGAGGTAGACGCGCTCACCCTCGGCCTCCAGCACCGTCAAGCCGTAATCCCTGGCGATTTCAGCCAGCGCCCGGATGGCGTCGATGTTCATGGCGGATCAATCCCTTCCTTCGATGATGGGCCGAAAGGCCAGACAGGCATTGTGCCCGCCGAAGCCGAACGAGGTCGTCAGGGCGGCGTCCAGCTTCGCCGTGACGCTGTGGTTGGGCACGTAGTTCAGGTCGCACTCCGGGTCCGGCTCCCGATAGCCCGCCGTGGGAGGGACGATCCCGGTTTGCAGGGCTTTGACGCAGACAATGGCCTCGGCGCTTCCGGCCGCGCCGAGCATGTGGCCGGTCATGGACTTGGTCGAGCTGATCAGCACGTTATTCACAGTATGCCCGAATACCCTGTGGAATGCAAGGGTTTCTGTTTTGTCGTTCAGCGGCGTGCTGGTGCCGTGGGCGTTGATGTACAGCCGCTCCGTACCCGTCAGGGCGGCCTCGGCCATCGCCAGCCGCACGCATTCCGCCGCTCCGGCCCCCTCCGGGTGCGGAGCCGTTATATGGTGGGCGTCACAGGTGTTGCCGTAGCCGGTAATCTCGGCATACACGCGCGCGCCGCGCCGCGCCGCGCCGCCGTAGTCCTCCAAAACCAGCACGCCCGCGCCCTCGCCCATGACAAAGCCGCTGCGGCGCTTGTCAAACGGGATGGAGGCGCTGTCGGGGTCGCCGGAGTGGGTCAGCGCCATGCAGGCGGAAAAGCCCGCGAGGCCCAGCGGCTCGATCGCGGCCTCCGCGCCGCCGGCCAAAATCACGTCGGCATAGCCGTGCTTGATGGCCCGGAACGCCTCCCCAATGGCGTTGGCGCCCGTCGAGCAGGCCGACACCACGGGCAGGCACGGCCCGCGCGCGCCGAAGCGGATGGCGAGGTTCCCGGCGGCGATGTTGCCGATCATCATCGGGATGAAAAACGGCGAGACGCGGTTCGGGCCTTTCTCCAGCAGCTTGCGCGTCTCCTCAAACCAGGTGTGAAAGCCGCCGATGCCGCTGCCGACATAGACGCCGAAGCGCTCGGGGCTGTAGGGGCTGTGCTTGTCCAGCCCGCTGGCGGCCATCGCCTGCACGGCGGCGGCTATGGCGTACTGGGTGAACAGGTCGTTCCGGCGGGCATCGTTTTTCTCCATGTACAGCAGCGGGTCAAAGCCCTTGACCTCCGCCGCGAGCTTGCATTTGAGACCCTCCGCGTCAAAGCGCGTGATCGGCCCGATCCCGTGCCGCCCCGCCGCGAGGGACGCGAAAAAGTCTTCCACGGTATGACCGACCGGCGAGATGACGCCCATGCCGGTCACAACCACGCGTCTGGCCGCCGTCATATATACAGCCCCCCGTCCACCTTCAGCACCTCGCCCGTGATATACGGCGCGGCGGCCAGAAACAGCACTGCCCGCGCGACGTCCTCCGGCCGGCCCATGCGCCCGAGCGGAACGGCCTTGACGGCGGCTTCCTTGAGCGTGTCGCTGAGGACGCCGGTCATGTCCGTTTCGATGAACCCCGGCGCGACGGCGTTGCAGGTAATCCCGCGCGGCGCCAGCTCGCGGGCGACGCTCTTGGTCAGGCCGATCAGCCCCGCCTTGGCGGCGGCGTAGTTGGTCTGACCGACGTTGCCCATCAGACCGGAAACGGACGAAATGTTGATGATGCGCCCCCCGCGCCGCTTGACCATCGGCCCGGAGGCGTGGCGGATCATGTTGAACGCGCCCTTGAGGTTGACCTCAATCACGCGGTCAAAGTCCTCCTCGCCCATGCGCAGAATCAGCTTGTCCCGTGTGATGCCGGCGTTGTTGACGAGGATGTCCAGACGCCCGAAGTCGGCCAGCACGGCCTCCACGGCGCGGCCCGCCGCCGCGAAGTCCGACACGTCGCACAGATACGTTCGCGCCTTGACCCCCAGCGCCGCGCAGTCCTCCGCGGTCTGCCGCGCCGCGTCTTCCCGGCCGGCATAGATGACCGCGATATCCGCGCCGGCCCCGGCCAGCGCCAGCGCCGCCGCGCGCCCGATCCCGCGCGAGCCGCCGGTGATCAAGGCGGTTTGCCCGTTCAGCATGGCGATTCCATCCCCTTTCGCGCTTTCCAGCCTTCCGCCGCCGCCCGCAGGGAGTCCGCGTCCTCAACGTGGAAAACGGCGGCCTCCGGCACAATTTTCCGAACCATCCCGCTCAGCGTCCGGCCCGGCCCCAGCTCCACAAAGGCGTCATAGCCGTCGGCGGCCATATTCTCAATCGTCTCCCGCCAGCGCACGGGACGCCATACCTGCTCGGCCATGCGCGCCGGCGCGTCATCTCTGTCCATCGGGCGCGCCGTCACATTGCTGTAGACCGGCAGGTCGCCGGCCTGCCACGGCATTTCCTTCAGCAGCGGCAGCAGGGCGTCCCCGGCCGCGCGCATATACGGCGAGTGGAACGCGCCGCCGACGTTCAGCCGCACGGCCCGGCCCCCGCGCGCCGCCACGGCGGCCTCCAGCGCCTCAACCGCCGCCGCCGCGCCGGACACAACGGTCTGTCCCGGCGTATTGTAGTTGGCGGGGTATACCCGGCCCGGAAAGGCCTCGCCGATCTCCGCGCACAGCGCCTCCACGGCGGCGGCGTCCATCCGCAGGACCGCGCTCATCACGCCGCGCTCCGCGGGCCGCAGGTCCATCGCGTCGGCGCAGTCCTTCATCGCCGCCGCGCGGCGCAGGCAGTACGCCATGGCCGTATCCGGCGGCAGCAGTCCCGCGTAAGCGGCCGCCGCGACCTCGCCCAGCGAAAAGCCCGCCGCGCCGCCGCCGCAAAAGCCCATGTCCGTCATCGCCGCCGCCGCGGCCAAATCCGCCGCGAACACGCACGGCTGGGTGTTTTCCGTCATCGCCAGGGCGGCCTCCGAGCCGGAAAACGACATCTCCAGCAAGCCGGGGCACAGCGCCTCCGCGCTGTCATACCACGCCCGCGCCGAGGCGGAGATTTCGTACAGCTCCCGCCCCATGCCGGGATACTGCGCGCCCTGCCCGGCGAACAAAAAGGCTGTTTTGCCCATTGGGATACTCCCCCTTATCTGTTTAATATGATTGTTGAATAGGGATATCGTTTTTCACCTGATATAATAACAATCCTCTGCCCATTTTGCGGGATTTTCGTCGATGTACTGCCATATACGCCGGTATTCTTCTTCATTTCGGATGATATAGTCGTGGAAGCGTGATTGCCATATTGAAAACCCTATTTTTTTGGTTGAGGAACCCTTAAATTGTTTGATGATTCGTGAAATTGTAGGGACGAACTGTGTTCGTCCGTCATTCGTCATCGTTCGTCCGTCATTCGTCATCACAATAATCATGTGTATATGATTCGGCATAATCACGTATTTGTCAACAAAAACATGATCATAGGTGTTTGACAAAATATAGATCTCATTTTCAATAACCACGCCTATTTCAGATAATAGCGGACGAACACAGTTCGTCCCTACATTTACGTCGATCTTTCCCAGCATCTCATGTCCATCTTTGACGCAAATCGTGATGAAGTAATATCCTGACTGCGAATAATCATAACCTTTTAGTCGTATCTTTTTCCTTACAGGCAATTCTTTCACGGCATATTTCCCTTTCTTTAATCTTCGCCTCTCAAGTGCGTTGAATAGGATGCCACATTGTAATACGTTTATTATCTTCGTCAACCAGCGTTATATCCGCTGTTTCCGGCGAATTAGAAAACTCGCCCTCTATTTTAGATGAATATGGATTACTTTTGAGCCATTCATTCCAAAAATAATTATCTGCCTCTTTCGCAGCCTGTTCTCCTGTCATATCGTTTCCGTATGAATAAATTATCTTACAGTAATCAGAAGGAGCAAGACGCATTATTTCAAAACCATCGCCGGTTTGTGCGTTGTTTAAGTTTTCACAAGCTATATCATCCCCGCAAACCCAGTCAAATTGTTCATCTTTTACGCATGAATTGCAAAACAAACTGTACATCTCATTTGCGCCGGATTTTGTTTTTAATTGCTCAATTAAATTTTTATCAGGAAAACCATACTTGTTTTCCCATTCGGAATATTCGTCAGGTGCAATTTCACGCCAAGACATATAACCTCTAATGGCAAGATATACTTTTTCAGGCAAGGATTCTATGGTTATTTCGTATTTCATTTTAACTCCTCCCAATACCAATTAATATCAATTTTCTGCGTACCTCGTATATCCCTATCAACAGCCCTATTCCTTTCCCCACGCCAGCACGCAGGTTCCTGTCGCCAGCCCCGAGCCGAACGCGCCGAGCAGCAGGCGCCGGCCGGGTTTCAGCCGCCCCTGCCGGTTCATTTCATCCAGCAGGCAGGGGATGCTGGCCGAGGAGATGTTGCCTGTGCGGTCCAGATTGCCGGGGAATTTCTCCTTTGGCTGCCCCAGCTCGCGGCGCACCGCGTCAAGGATGCGCCCGTTGGCCTGATGCAGCAGGAAATGCGCGATATCGTCCGCCGTCAGGTTCAGCGCGTCCAGCGCGCGGCGGATCCCCTCCGCGCACGAGGAGACGGCGAATTTGAATACATTTTGCCCGTGCATATACAAAAACGAAGGCCCGGTTTCCCGCTCCCGGTCTGAAAACGGCGTGGCGCGCGCCGGGGCGGGGATATGCAGGCTGTCCGTACAGCCCATCGAGCGGACGCGGATGTATTGCAGGGCCTCGCCCGGACCCAGAACCACCGCCGCCGCGCCGTCGCCGAACAGGATGCAGGTGGCGCGGTCGGTCCAGTCGGTGAACTTGGACATCTGCTCCGCGCTGACCAGCAGAACGCGCCGCGCCTTGCCGGCGGCTAAGTACGCCTGGGCCGCGTCCAGCCCGTAGAGAAAGCCGCAGCAGGCCGCGTTGATGTCAAAGGCGGGGCAGTCCGCCCCCAGATCCCGCTGGAGGAGGTTGGCTAAGGAGGGCGTGATATAGTCGCCCTGAATGGTGGTGCAGAGAATCAAATCCAGCTCGTCCGCCGCGGCCCCGGCGTTTTGCAGAGCGCTCCGGCCCGCGGCGGCGGCCAGCTCCGTCAGCGTCTCGCCCGTGATAACGCGCCGGGAACGGATACCCGTCCGGGACACGATCCACTCGTCGCTGGTGTCCACGATCCGCGTAAACTCCTCGTTGGCAACCGCCCGTGAGGGCAGCGCGCTGCCGGTCCCCAGAATGGATAGGCTCATGGCGGTCCTTCTTTCCGTGTGGCTTGCGGGGGTGTCGGCGGTATTATACACGATTTGCCCCAAGTACGCAATGAAGGAAACTGGAAATGGGGGAACGGGGCGGTCGGGGGAACGGGGCGGGTGCGTTGGGGACGTTTTGCACGCCCGGACACGGCACGCCGTGTCCCTACGGCGGTGTGCGGGTGGGGGAACACGGCGCGATGTGGGCATCGCGCCCTACGGCGGGTTATGGGTTTGGGGGGGCGCGGCAGGGGCCGAGCAAATGCCCTTATCCTACATTTCGCGCGGGATGACTTGAAAGCATGGCGTGCCTATGCTATAATCAGGATTAATTCTTATGAGAGTAAGCGGGGGAGACAAATGAGGATATCCACCAAGGGACGGTATTCCCTTCGGCTGCTCCTGGATTTGGCCGAGCAAAAGAACAACGGCTATATCGCGCTGAAGGATATCGCGGAGCGCCAGAACATCTCGAAAAAATATCTGGAGCAGATCGTCACGCTGCTCAACCGATCGGATATCCTGCGGGCCAACCGAGGGTATCAGGGCGGCTATATGCTCGCCAGGGAGCCGGATCAATACACGGTGGGCCAGATTCTGCGGATCACCGAGGGCAGCCTCTGCCCCGTCGCCTGTATCGAGAACGACCCCAACCCCTGTGAGCGCAGCCGCTTTTGCAAGACGCTCCCTGTGTGGCAGGGGCTGGAAAACGTGATCAACGAGTATCTGGACGGCATCACCCTTCAAACGATACTGGACGCCTGCGCTCCCGCGGACGAATACTGTATCTGAAGGGGCGGGGACGGCAAACGGCCGCTCCTCCGGAACACTGCCCATTGCCAACCCCGCCCGTGTTATGCTATAATAAGAAAAAACCGCCGTTTGGGAGGCTGTGTCATCTATGTTAAACGATCTGAAACGGGCCGTGTGCAAGGCCAACCGGGAACTGAGCCGTAACGGCCTGGTCGTGTTCGACTGGGGTTCGGTCAGCGCGTTCGATATGTCCATGGGGGTGTTCGTCATCAAACCGTCCGGCGTCTCCTTTGACGACCTTCAGCCGGAGCTGATGGTTGTAATGAGCATGGAGGGGCAGAAGGTCGAGGGACGGCTGGAGCCGGAGGCGGACGTGGAGCTTCACCGCGCCATCTACTGCTCGTGGGCCATGCAGGTCGGCGCCGTGGCGCATACCCATTCGATGTATGCCACCGCGTTCGCGCAGGCGGGCCGGCCGGTCCAAAGCCTCGGTACAATCCACAAACGCTGCTTCGGGGCGGATATCCCCGTCACGGCCCCCACGGACAACACCGCCGCATACGACTACGCCAAGGGCGACAGCATCGTGCGCGCCGTCTCTGACCCCGCCGCGGTCTGTGCCGCGCTCGTACACGGCCACGGGCCCGTCGCCTGGGGGGGGAGCTGTATGGACGCGGTGGAGAACGCCGTCCATCTGGAATCGGTCGCAAAGCTGGCCTACCTCACGGAGACGCTGATTAAAAGCGCCCCCCGAAAGGCTTGACATTCCTGTTTTTTCATGATATTCTCATCATAGTATTTTAAAACAGGAGGAGAAAATCATGGAAAAAAGCAAATTCGGGTTCTCGTCGGCGTTTTACCCCGCGGTGATGCTGCTTTGCGTGTTGTTCAGCTCGGTCTGGGCGGGCCTGATCATTTTGGGCTTCGTGCTGCTGGCGGAGAACAGCGAAAAGCTCGCCAAGCAAACGATCCATGCGTTCCTCTATTTCTTCGTGTGGCAGATCTATCTGCTGGTCACCGGACAGCTGATGAAGCTGTATGTCTTCTCTTGGGGGAAGATCATGGACCTGATCAGCATCAGTTGGGTCTATAACGTGTACAACGGCATCCGCGGATTTTTCAACGGTCTCGGTTCTCTGATCTATCTCCTGTACGTAGTCCTGATTCTGGTTCTGGGCGTTATCCCGTTGCTGCGGGGCAAGGACATGAAGCTGCCGGGCAAAAAATTCGTCGCCAGGCTCTACGGCGAGATCACGAGCAAGAAGGCGCAGGCCGCCGCGCCGCCTCCCCCGTCCGGCGGACAGTAAAGCGGTACATGTACATACGCGTCCCTTCCGCCGGCAGGCGGAAGGGACGCTTGTTTCGCGGGCGCTGTTCGCCTCCTGCGGGCCGCAGCCCCTGCCAACCTCTGCCCGGCGGCCTTGTATCCGGGGCCGCCGCCGGACTGTCGATCCACTCTGTTTCACCGCGAAAAAATTTTTTCAAAAGAGGTATTGACAGCGGGTTTGGGTTCTGGTATAGTGAGTGACGTTGCTGTTTTGCGAGAGGGGCCGGTTTCCGTGTCCACGGGGACCGAAAAATATTTTTTCAAAACCCTCTTGACAAGATGGCAGAGGATAGTGTAAGATGAAGGTCCGCCCTGCTGAGCCTTCGGATCCAGCGAAGGCAAGGGAAAAGGAGGGCGGTGCTTGACTGTCCTGGGATAGAGCCTGGGGAGTAGGGTGAGGGAGCCGTGAGGGGCTGGCGCGGAGCCGGGAGGTTGCGCGGGGGTCAGGAGCGGAGGAACTGGAAGGATGCACCTTGTAAATTAAACAACGTAACTACAAGCCAGTGAAGCGGAGACGGCGGGGTAAAAGCCGGCGCTCCGTGAGCGGGAGGAGGGCGCAGGCTCTGCTTCCGCGAAAGAGAAAGGTAAGGGCAAGAAGCGGGACGGCCGGAGGAAGAGACAGGGCGCAAGCCTTGGCTTGAAGCCGGAGGTTCCGCGGCCGCGGTGAGAAGACGCCGCGGCGCCAAACGATTT
>Ga0099364_10005648_pt1 | contig 18510 bp, 19 predicted proteins | sample TergutTh196P3_FD_73070 | JGI IMG/M metagenome (GOLD analysis project Ga0099364, IMG submission 73070) | Microcerotermes parvus P3 segment gut microbial communities from Pointe-Noire, Republic of the Congo - Th196 P3 | ecosystem: Host-associated > Arthropoda: Insects > Digestive system > Gut ...
GATGGCACAGATAAGTCGTTAAGAAAAAAATGCTCTTGACGAACAATAGTCATTTGTGTAAAATGACGCAAGAGTAAAAAAAACAGTCAGGACACAAAGAAGAAGGTTACAGAACAGGTCTATTATAGTTCAAAAGAGGATTTGTTATGAGCGATTTTGGACATTTGAACGGGTACTCACCACCAAGTCTCCAACCGCCGCGACCACATCGCTGACAACGGATGTTGGGAATGGAGTACAAAGGAAGCTGAAGCCCGTTATGGTAACTACTTAGCATAGCCTGGACGTAATCAAAACCAATCGGTCGAATGACAGCCTGATAGAAATCCTCCAATTTCCAGAATCGTTGTTTTTTTGGCATAGTATTTCTTGCGCAATTTATGTCTGGCTTAGTTTCAATAAATACCCAACGGCTCTCCAATCTCTCGAGCCCGCGCTTCGGGCATCCAGTACGAAAGACGACCAGGACCGAACCCACTAGAAAAATCTAATTCCATCGGTGACTGAATGACCGCCCCCGTGATATGCTCTCGATATATCACCTCTGCCACACGGTCCGTTATAAAAATAAACCGAGGCAGAGGCCAGACCATAAAAAAGTCGCTTCCATCCCACTGAGACTCCTCAATAAGTTTATCCGAATGAAGACACCCAGAATAACCTAAGTAGCCACATGATTGACAACACTCACTCTCAATAATTTTGATACCGGACTCCGACGGTGCTATGCCAGCCCAACCTGTCACAACCAGTTCCCACAAACGTGGAGGAGTCTGTTTCAACCCGTTGTATCTGGCTTTGACCGGTTTGAACTCGAATCCCGTGAATCCTTCAGACTCGAACAGTTCCAGGACTCGATCTGTTAAAAGGCACTCGTTCCCCCATGTCCACACGAAATCCTCCGTATTGTTTCCCGGCAAGGTAACGCTCAGGTCAGTGAGACGCTTACCGCCGCGCTGGTGTCCATCGCTGACAGGACAAATGATTTTTTCTGTCTCCACTTCACCATCCGCCCAATCTGCACGGCGAGACGAAGACTCCATCGTTTTCCGCATACTCCAAAACTTTTGTTGATTCATAGTGTACTCTTTATTCAATTCCAAAATCTTTCTTCATCTTTTCGAGGTGTAGTCGTAGGTGATTTTGCGGAAACTCTCGGATGCAGATTCGTAACGCTCGCAGTTGTAGCCTGTGTAGGAGTAGCCGCAACACCGACGACCGCTTGACTTGAAGCGGGTGCTCGTCCATCTGTCGCTGATTGTCGAGGGAAAACCGGTCGTCATTTTGGTTCGGTTAAGTGTTCTGGCTTGGTAAAGACAACATGAAGGACATCACTCTTCCCACGGGCTAAGAACCGGGACATTTTCTTGGAGTTCTGGAAAGTCTTGAATTGTTGGAAACGGGTTATGCAATAACTGTTCGGCAAGTATTTCGTGCAAATCATCGAACGTAAATGGACTGCCGTCAGTTTTAGAAACAATTTCATATCCATTGATCGGTAGCTGAAGATCAACGGTATCTGGAACATCGACACTACAAGTGGGCGGCTGTAGTTCGCCTTTCCTAATACGAACAATATGTGTTTCTGTCAAGTAGTTCATGTAATACTCTAGCAAAGACAAGGTATCACTGATTCTGGTATAGTGTGCCTGAATCTCGCCAATGTGAGTGGGCCATCTTTGTAAATTCTGCCTAAGTTGGTAGATATGTTTTTGTGCAGATTCCATGTCGCCCTTCATAATTTGGGTAGCAATCAAAATACCCATCATTAGTGCATAATCAACTGGTAATACAGGTCTAATTCGCGAATCGTTAAGAATTCTGTTGATTTCGTCGATGATTTCATCAACCCTATTGAGCCTTTGCATGACAATTATTTTATCCACAAAGTCTATGAGTTCCAAGTCTGGAGCATCTTCGATGAGTAATTCAATCTCCATGATTTTTTGAAGAGCCTCCTTCTCTCTTCCTAATGCCACATACAGATAACTGTACCCGAGTCTAATCGTTCCTAAAGCCTCATAGGGTGGCTCCCCTGCCAGCATTGCCTTCTCTAGCAATTCTTTCTCTAATTGCGGCATCAAATCCAAGGCACCTTGATAGTCTTGTTCTAGTAAGAGTATTCTTTGCTTTTCATGAACAGTCATGTTGCAATCCTGATCTTGTTCATGGCTACATTGATTGTCTTGCAATTCTTCCGCGCTAGGATTCGTTGATGGCAAAACGTCTATGCTAGCGCCGTGAGGTGCACAACTTACACCGACAACACAAATAACAGTGAACAAAAACGGATGACATGTCTTGTACATAACTCCTCGATGAAAAATTGAAAGTTGAAAGCGATTATCTAAAAAACAGCACGGATGAATACCATTTACATGGTTATACATTCAGTGATGATTTCGTGTCTCACGAAGTTCGTTTATATCAACCACCACTGGTGCAAGAGGAACAAACCATCGGGTCAAAGCCGGAACACCCGGATCGGCTGCAGGAGGTTTTCTCCACTCTCCATGCTTTTGAAACCACTGAAAACAAAAGTTGAACCCGTAAAATTCATCCGTTTCATTGCCGTCAGCATCCAATTTATACGCCGCAACAAGCGAAAGTTGGCAAAAATAACTCCACACATCTTTTTCTTTGAAATACGCACGCTTTTTTTGAAGTTCGCTTACGAATGTTAGATAATGTTCCCGACTGATACCATTTTCGTGCAGTTTTGCAAAAGTGGCATCAACCCGCTCGGTATCTTCCGATGTCATTAAAACAGATTTTATGTGCCTATTACATACTTCGATTGCCTTATCGTACCTACCGGTAGCCGCAAGGATACAAGCCGCATGGTGGCAGAGAGACAAAGCATCCCATAGGGAATTGTAGGATAGCCATTCATCTACTCCTTCTTCAAGTAGTTTGTCGTAAAAACGCGAAAGGGCTTCGTAGGCTTTTTCAAATTCACCTAAGGCAGCATAATACAGGGAGAGGGAGTATTCTGTCGCGTATATTTCTTTTTGCCACCGGGCAGATTTGCGTGTGTAATCAGCCAATCGATCAAGGTACTCAACCAAAATTGATTTATCTTCATAAGTGTGCATGCATGCAAATTTCATTGCGGCAAAACTCTTGAATTCCATCAGTGATAAACCGCTTTCATCGGACAACTCGTCGATTGCCTTCATCTTTTCCAAAACTTTTTCAAATTCCTGACTGGTGACTGCGTGACTGATAGATGCCCAAAACTCCATTCTTTCCTTCGGCGGAAACTCTGTAGAATAAAGGGAATTATTGGCAAGTGTATCTGCGAATTGCTTTTCCTCGGTGAAGGAAAAAACGGATAGCCCTAACAATGTGAACATGCTCCATACGCCAATGAAAATGTGCATTTGTAACTGTCTCATAATAGACCTGTTCTGTAACCTTCTTTGTGTCCTGACTGTTTTTTTGCTCTTGCGTCATTTTACACAAATGACTATTGTTCGTCAAGAGCATTTTTTTCTTAACGGCTTAACAACCATGCCGATCCAATCCGAACACGTCCAAAAAGCCTTATCACTCAGTAACCAGCAATTCAAACGGCTCTTCGGAGTCAAAAAAGAAACCTTCCACACCATGCTGGACATTCTGCAACACGCCTACGAAAAACTCCACTAACATGGCAGCAAGCCATCCAAAAAATTGCTCGTCGAAGACAGACTTCTCGTGTTGGGCATTGTTATTTCGGTGATTCAGACTCGGAAAAGTCAGATTGAAATTTATCCTTAAAAAACTGACTGTTTCCTTTTTCAATGTGTGAAAGTTTGAGACATTCGTCGTAAGCTAATTGAAAACGATAATTTTCTGTGTTAGACTCTACTTTATAATTCAGGTAATCAACAATAATTTGCTGGGAATTCCTGTCTAACGCGATAAATGTTTCTGTGAAACATTTCCAGTTGTTTTTGTCATCGGGCAAAATCCATTTGTCAAGATATTCTCCAAATATCTTTGTCGCAATTATCAGCATTTGCGGGGCAATTTTTACCACATTTGAAACCTTTACATATTTTATGCGACTTATTTCGCTCTGAATGTCCATTTTGTCGAATTCAGATCCATAAACCTCCATCAAATATGGTGTGTAATGATAGCCTCGAAATATCTCCCCCCAATTATGTAGGTACTTCCAGAAAAATCGACTGTCGCTGTTGTCAATGCCTGAAAGTTTCATACATTCGGCATAGGCAATTTTGTAGTTAATATCTTCAGGGATATATTCTATACAGTAGCGAAGATAATCCGCAATTACCTGTTGTGAATTTCTGTCTAATGATTGAAATGTTTTTGTAAAGTATGTCCATCTGATTTCGTTCGGTAATATTGCTGCTCCAAATATTTCACTAAATGTACTGGGGGCATTTTTTAACATCTCAGGTGCAGCATTAACCAATTCAGCAATAAAAAACTCATCGTCATAGCAATTATCAGAGAATGCTTCACATGCAGCAAACAGTTCATACTGCACCCCACCGCTTTCTGAATCACAACAACAGCGGAGAATTCGTGCAAGTAATTCGCGATCTTTATGATTTTTATGATGTTGCAAAGCAAAACAAGCTGCCGTGTAAGCGTTCAATTTCATAGGATCCCATTCCCGGTTCCACCATAAAATGTCATTTTGAATATCTTTCGACTCTTCAAGAATCTCACATAAAATTTGTTGTTCTGAATTCATAGAACTTCCTCAAACGTTATTTACCTAAATACTTAAGTATTGCATCTTTTAGTTCTTGGTGTTTTTTACCAGTCACTTCGACAACAATCTTGTCATTCAAACCCTTTTCGATTGCTTCATCCAACGACCACTTACTGTGAGAATTTCTGTTTTTGTAATTGATAGTCTTGGCGTGGTTATCTCTGTGCATAATTAAGACAGGCGAGTTTTTTGGATCATACCCTTCACGCACAAGTACAGTTTGAGCGACAGGGTGATGTCCTACTAAATCACCTTTATTTGAAAAACTTTGCCACTCCCCATACGTAATAATGTCGCCTTCCTGATGAGTGCAAGCTTTCGCATTATGCACCAAAATACACGTTTGCCCAAACTCATATTCCTTTGCAAGAATAAAATAGTTATGATTTCCCTCGACGGTGAAATTAAAGACATCAATCCCTCCGCTCTGTTCGACACGAACAATGTTGGTCAGAGTCGACAGTTCGCCGTTTGCCCCAAGAAACACGTCGCCAACTCGCAGGTCTTTCGCTTCGACCCAGTAGCCGTTCAAACCGGATTCAAGATTTTCGTGGTAGAGTATCACGCCATTCTCGTCAACCACGCTGCGCGCAGCGCGGCTCAATTCAGGCTCATCGGTTACAACCCAAAAGGGATGCACATCTGTTGACTCGATAACCTGTCCATTACCATCTTCGTCAACGATAGTCAGATAATTGAGGTGATTACTCGTCAACGAAAATGTCGCTGTAACCTCGCTCAATTCGACCTCACCTGTCAATGTGTTGTATAAATATACTAAGGTGCTGCAATTTGAGACCGCACCCATCCCGCCTGCCCCGATGAGACAATTAAGGAAAAGGGTTATTAACGTTTTGTGCATTGGTACTTCGGTTACATCATATCAAAATCTCTGGGCAACTATAGTCTTGTTTTTAGGGTTACATATCATTCTTGAGTAATGATATTTACTTTTTTGTTCGTCTTATCTGTTTCTCTTCCGGCGACGGAGGCACAAATTCGTCGGGTTTTAGACGCCTACTATTGAAATAGTACAGGTTCCTCGTAAGTCAAAATATCGATAACATCATCGCAAGTTATAAGTTCGTAATGACGTGTATTCGTAAATATACCGCCAGACTGATCTGTTAGCCACTCAGAAAAGTCTGAATTTTCAATTCGATATACAAATGCCATAGGCAGATTAGGTTGGTTATCACGACGTCCATCATTGACTCGCCCAGTTTCGTCTGTCCAACGAACCGCGTGCACTGGACATGGGCAAAGTATCGTAGTAACGTTCTGTTCATCATAGGTCTCAATATCAAAAAAAAATCCGACGGCTTTTTTTCCTGAATGATCAACCCGTTCATCAAAACCCCAGAATCGTTCATTGCAATTATTGATATACAATTCTGGCATTAAAATGTGTGGTATCCATATTTTTTGTTTGTTATTACTCATTCGATAAATCTAATTTTAATGGTGTTAGGTGAGGTTTGAATACTAAGCGTAAAATGACCTGTCGAGCTGCTTTTGTGTATGTTAATCATAGTGTGTCATTCGCTAAACTATGGCTATCATTTTGTCAAATTATAAAAACGTACTTCCGGTTTTGCGATCAATCTTGAGTTCGTTCCCCTCAAACAAGATTAAGGAGATTTCATTGTCTGATACTAACCAATCCGTAATGATGTCTGGAGTCTCAAAATGCCACAATCCCCCCCCCCGCAAAGTATACGAGGATACTCCTGTTTCTTGCATGACAATTATGTCCGATCCTTCATTGGACGTAATAAATTGATAAAACGTATTAACATGGTGTTCACAGAGTTGGCGTTTTTGTGTTAAGTCAATGAAGCACAACTTTGAACCACAACCGATAACGAGATAACTATCTTTGAAAAGTGCCGAAGGAATTGTTCCTCTCGCTCCTTCGATAGCAACCCCTAAATCGCCGTTGGGCGTTCTGCAAATAATGACGTGATAATGGTCAGTCCCAAAGGTTCCATCCACGAAAACAACGTCTGGGATACCATTCAGTGCATGAGTAGCCTCCGATTTATCGCAATATTGAGATGAAATAATATGTAGGTCATTAAATTGAATAATCATTGTCCTCCTTTTATTATTGCAGTAACAAGTTTAGTTTTGTTCCAAATGGTAATCAATTTAACACCTCCATTTGGTCCCATGAGTAATGATTCTCGTATTACATTACCATTTGATAAGGTTTTAGGGACATTAGTAGGATTATTCAGAACTGTTTGCAGATGTTGAACAAGATAAGCGCGATTGGACGGAGTATTATGTAGTCCAATTCTCTCCAACTGCCTTTGCATGTCCAATGATCTCTGAATATTGTGTACATTCCCGGTTGCATTACCGTAAAGATAATCCAACTTTCTGCCAATATCTGCGGTTTGTGTTTTCTCTTTAGCAATATTGTTTACAGCCCCCGTCACATTTTTGCCGGTTCCTTGCGTAGCATTTGCAGCAATTTTTCCAGCCCCTGCCGCATCAGCAGCACCTTTTGCACCCACACCAACCGCGCCCGCCGCCGCTCCCGCTCCTTTGGTCGCCATCTTGCCGCCCTTGACAGCATCACCGAAACCGGGAACAATTGCAATCACATTTATACCGGCACCCACCAGGTCACCGCGAGCAAGACTGACTCCCGCATTGGCTAAATCAGCAACCATACCCAGAGGACCCGGAATAAAGCCCAATTCGCTGGTGGTTGTGTCGCACGTCGACACGATGGTTGCGCCATCTGTTATGCCAGAGTCAATGCCCGCACCCACCCCGCTTGTCCCGACGAGACAATTAAGCAAAAGGAAATGTATTACGGAAATTTTGGACATTGCAGTTTCGGTTTCATTCTATCAAAAGTTTTGGAAATTCATAGTGCAGTATTTTCAATGGGCTAATAACATACGGTGAACAAAGGTACACCTCACTCTATTGAACAAGTGCAATCCTTGAAGTATTATCGACATGGTCGGTTAATGACAGATAATCCTGTAAAATCCATTATATTGACATAGTGCGGTGTTTCGGACTCTCGATCATTTTTAAGTGCCTTTCCAATTCTCTTTTGAAGTTGTGGCAATTCCATGTCTGAGCACTGAAGTAAGGCATGAAATGGAAGTGCTGGTCGATTGTATTCGCCACTGTCAACGATTGGATGCGACCAACTATTTCTAGCGTCTGCAAACGTTACTAATAACCAAATCAGCTCGTCAGGGTTATCTTTCAACACCAATTCAGCATTTTTGACGACAATTAAAATGCCAGAAAATGGCTTCCAAATTTCCAGATCGTCCTCAAAGCAGTCTAGTAGAGCATGCCAATTTTTTCCAAATCCATCAAAAAAATGGAAGCTAGCGGAAAACTCGTCCATAAGGTGTTCTTTCGTTTTCATTCTTCCTCCATTGAAAACTTTATACAAAAAATTTTCTCTATCAAAAAAGAATTTCGGCAGAATATCTTCTGTTTCTGCAACAATACCGATGGACGCTGATTCTATCTGATACATCCATTCAACTATACATTTGCGTATCATTTCACTTGCCATTTTCACTTATAACATTCTGAAGAAATTTCGGTAATGGTCTAATGTTACGTATACGCTACCATCAGACCCAGTCACAATTCGTTTTCCATCAAGACCTCTGGGTTTTCCCAAGAGAATGTCTAACGCACTACGTGGATTAACAGTATGTTTTCCTTGCTCCCAAAAACATGAAAAATTTCCTGATCGTTTCGCACTTTGGGGGGCTTGAAATTGCGTGTTTTGTTAGTGTCATGGTTTAAAAAAGACCATAATGTTCTTTGTTTTAGCGAACAAGGAAGTACATCATGGTCAAGGAAGCCACGACAAACCGAGCCTCCCATAGAAAGCATACCATAGTTTTGCCCATTACGGAAGAGCATTACGCCCAAATCATTGACGATCCGCAACGCGTTCGCTCCGAATGGCTTGAACCCCTCTACGCCGAGAGTCCCGAACTCTTTCCTCCCGGCTTCGACGAATACTATGAAATGGCAGGACATTACACACCCAAACGGCGATCTCTCAAAATCCGACGCATCGCTCTGCGTGATGGAACGAAGTATCAGCTTTGTCCTGCCTATGATGGCCGCAGGAACCGAAGACGTGGCGGACGGCTTGCTCCTGCGGAAATGGGGCGTTCCCTACTGGATGCTCGTGCGACTGTTCGGTCGAAACGTTTCTTTCTGGTATCGCTTGGAAATCAGCATAGGTCGGAACAGTATTGTCGGCACGACGGTCAAGACTGTTCCCGTGCCCGAACATCTTCTTGCCGATGAAAAGCACGAAAAATGTTGCGGCAAAAAAATATACATTGCAACGACTGTTGCTGAAGGAGTCTTCTTGGGTGCCGAAGTTTCTCCCTCGGCATCGAAAGAAGACTTGCAGCGTGCCTACGGAGTTTTCAAAGCGGAAGCCGAAGTTGTGGAGCCGGAATACGTTCCGAAGACCGTCAACACGGACGGTTGGAGCGGCACCATTGGGGCTTGGTCGGTACTGTTTATGAACATCGCGTTGATTCGATGTTTTCTTCATGCTTGGCTTCGTATCAGGGAGCGGGCGAAAAACTTGAAGGAACAATTTTTCGAGATGGGCAAGCGAGTCTGGGAAGTGTATTATTCTGAAACGCGAAGGCATATGAGTCAACGGATTCGTCGTTTACGAAATTGGGCGAAGACGAACTTGAATGGAATTGTTCAGGAAAAGGTATTGGATTTATGTACGAAGAAGGAAGAGTGGAGTTTGTGGTACGACCATGAAGATGCTTATACGACGAGTAATGCGTTGGATCGTTTGATGCGTTGGCAGGATGGTTATTTTGATCGTGGTCAACATTTTCATGGTGATTGGTCGTCGTCGAATTTGCGTAGTCGTTCTTGGGCGATTTTGCACAATTACTGGCAGTGGTCGCCGGAGACGGTGGCGGACAATCATGGAGCACGATGTCCGGCGAGCGGTTGAACGGAAAATCCTACTCCGACTGCTGGCTCCAAAATCTACTCGTTGCCGCGTCACTCGCAGGAACAAAAAAATCGCCCACCAAAATACGAAACGATTAGAAATTTTGATGCACCCCTTTCAACTTTCAATTGCCGGAGGAAAAATCCGTCGAGACCGGGTGCCTCTGAACGATTGCTTACCCAGAGTTCCCACAGCGACTGTGCATGCGGGATTGCCGCACACGGCTCCTCAAAACATGGTTACGGCAAAACAGGCTACGGCGTGGGGAACCGCACCATCCCGCCCCATACCGAACATGGCGTGAAATTGCCCTTTGCACTTCTTTGCATACCTTGCGGTTAAAAAAAACCTACCGCAAAGTTCGCAAAGAAAACACGCTCCATGTTACCTCGTTTCCGGTATAGTCCGGCAACACCTCACACCGCACTAAACGGCATCGGTTTGTTGCTTCCATCGAAACACTCGATCTCCATGTGCTCGGGCCACGCATCCGGCTGGGGGCGGATCACGATTTCTACGCTCCCGTCACGTTCAATCGTTGCCAATTCCAGCCGTTTTCTGTTGTTGAGATAATCGACCACGTCGTCTGCCAGTGTGACCCTGACCTTTGCAATGCCGGGATTTTGTGCTGCCAGTTCCAATGCCCTGAAAACATCGAGTGCCATACTTTCCGGCGATTTGACTACGCCGCCGCCATGGCAGCATGGACATTCCTGAAACACACTCCGTTTCAACGAAGGTCGAATCCGCTGCCGGGTCATTTCAATCAATCCGAATGGGCTTGTCCGCAACAGTTTCGTCTTGGCACGATCACGCTGAATGGCATCCCGAAGTGTCCGCTCCACGCTCCGGCGGTGGGCTTCCCGTTTCATGTCGATAAAGTCATTGACGATCACGCCGCCCAAATCCCGGAGCCGGAGTTGTCGGGCAATCTCTTTGGCGGCAATTAGATTCATCTGGTATGCCGTCTCCTCGGCATCTTCATCTGGACGGAAGGTTCCGCTGTTCACATCAATCGCGACAAGGGCTTCCGTTTGGTCAATGACCAGCGAACCGCCCCCTTTGAGCGGCACCCGGCGGCGGTTGATTCGGGTGATCTCTTTGTCGATGCCGAATTTGTGAAACACCGGCTCTTTGCCAGCATAGAGTTGCAGCCGGCTGATCTGCCGCGGCATCACGAATTGCAAAAAGTCCTTTGCCCGTTCGTAGGCTTCCGGCTCATCAATCACGATGGAATCAACATCGGAACTAAAAACGTCCCGAATAGTCCGAATGACAATATCGCTCTCCTCATAGATGTCGATGGGGGCAGGCATCTTTTTGATACGCCGCACAATCACTTCCCAAAGCCGCATGAGATAGGCAAGGTCGCGTGCCAACTCTGTCTGGTTTCTGTCGGCTCCGGCAGTTCGGACAATGAAACCGAGACCCTCCGGCGGGTTGAGTTGCAACAACATCTGCCGCAGTTTCCGCCGCACATGGTCATCCTCAATCTTTCGGGAAACTCCCACCCGACCCAGCGATGGCATCAAGACGAGATACCTGCCCGGTATGCTGATGTAGGTCGAAAGAGTCGGTCCCTTGTGCCCGATGCCCTCTTTGATCACCTGCACGAGGACTTCATCGCCGCGACGGAAAACCTCTTGAATCGGCGGTTTGAATCGGGGACGGTTGCGCAATCCGTCGTCTGCCGGATGATACCGGTCTTCGCGGTGTCCGTAGCGGCTTTGCCATTGCTCTTCCAATTCCCGCTCACGTTCATCCCAATCGGGGACTTGCTTAAAATAGCAGGGTTCTACATCGCTGATGTGCAGGAATCCGTTGCGTCCGACTCCGAAATCGACGAAGGCGGCTTGAATGCTTGGTTCAATGTTGACAATGACTCCTTTATAGATGTTTCCGACGTAGTTGTTCTGCGAAGTCCGTTCGACATAAAGTTCTTCGAGGACACCATCCTCGAGGACGGCGATCCGGCATTCTTCCGACTGCCGGCAGTTGACGATCATTTCTTGTTTCATACAATACTCTCCATTTCGGCAGAAGTGTGTGGGATTCGATTCCCCTGTGTTGGACATGTTTTCTTCTCTGTGTTTGTTGCGGTTCAAAAAAGGATTCACTGCAAAAGGCGCAAGGCTTTCGCAGCATGCACAAAGAAAAAACGGTCATTTTTCCCGTTTAGGCATAACAGAGTTCGCTCGCTAACTCTTCTTTCGGTGCCGGATTTTCGCACGCATTCGCCGTTTCTTACTTCCAATTTTTCTCCGACCCTTTCCTGTTTTTTTTGTTCCCACTACGAAAACCTCCGTTGAAATTTCTATTGCAGTCATACTGCTCTACCATAACAATATGAGATGCATATTGTGTTCTCTGTTTCCTTCATGTGCGTCCCTCGCGCCCTGCGGCAAATCTTCCAACTGCAAGGGACGCAAGGATTAACGCAAAAAAGCCTTGCCCGTTTACAACGTAACACGCCATTGTACCCGATTTTTCCGGCATTGCCAATGGGGGCGCAGGTTCTGTTTCCGCCGCAATCACTTAATTTTAACATTCGGGTCGACGCGTTTTTTCTCATCCATCTCCTGATGCACCGCTTTGAGGTCATCTGGTGTGGCTTCCTCAATAGCACCGGGGTCGCCCGCCGCTGCCCAGTCGATGGGTTCGATGTCACGATCTTTTTGTCCCCATTCAAATGGAACTTCTACGAAGGTGGCGTTTTCGTTGATCATATTAATCACCTTCCGCTCGATGATTTGATTCCGTAAAATGTCCATATCGCCCGATTTTTCGATTTGGGCACGTACCCGGCGGGGAGAAACGCCGTGCTGGGCGGCAATTAAGGCAATTTCGGTTTCGTAATCGTCGGGAGTCTCTTCCACCTTCTCAATTTCGGCAATTTTTTCAAGGATGAAATGCTCTTTGAGTGCCTGTGCCGTCGCAGCGGCACTGTTTTGGCGAATGATGTTCAACTGGGCGGTAATATCTTCTTGACTGTAACCGCTGCGCTGCAATTCCATCGTCATCCGCCGGAATTCCCGCTCTGATTGCCGTTTTAACAAGCCGGGGGGAAGTTCCCAAGTGGCTGCTACGGTTAGTTTTTCGGTAATCTGCTGCCTCGCCCGGCGGTGCTGTTCATGTTCCATCTGCCGTTTCAAGGAATCAAGGACGGCATCCCGGAAGTCCGCCTCGGTGTCGTAACCAATCCGCTCCAAAAACTCACCAGTCATATTGGGTAGTGTTTCCCGTTTGATGCCCGTGATTTTGAATTCGATATTGACCGTCTTTTCCCGATATTCTTCGTTGGGAGCGTCCGCCGTCAGTGTAAACGGAGCGGAGACTGTGTCCCCCTTGTTGGCACCAAGCAGAAGTTTGTCGAAGCCTTCGATGGAACCATCGTGGAAAGTAAGTGTCGAACAGACCTTGACGAACTCCCCCTTAACGTCATTCAGAACATTTTCGCCGGATTTGACGGTAATATCAGCTTCAACATAATCCCCGGCGACCACCGGTTCATCGGAATGAGCGAAATCACTGTATGAAGAGAGAACCCGGCGGACGGCTTTGTCCACATCGTCTTTGGTGAAATCCCGGGTCGGTTTTTCGATTTTGAGTCCTTTCCATTCCGGCAGGTCAAAATCAGGACGCACTTCAATACTGAACTCGAACACGAAGTCCCCCTCCTCTGGCAGAACCAGCACGGCGAGGTCAATGTCCGGTTCGCTGATGGGCGTAAACTCGGACGTACCATTGACTTGCTCCAGCGCATCAAGGACGAGAACGTGCTTGACTCTATCGACAATCTCTTTGCGGAAACGGCGTTCGACGAGTTTTCGGGGGGCTTTTCCCACGCGAAAGCCCGGCACGTAAGCCGTTCTTTCCAGTTCGGAGTATTCATCTTGGAAATACTTTTCCACATCGCTGCGCGGCACGGTAACGGTAACCCGGCGTTCGCAGGCACTGGTACTCTGAACATTGGTCGTGAGATCCAGTTTTTTAGAGTCTTGTTCGTCAGTTTCTTGTGTGGAAGCAATAGGTTCTTGTTCAGACATGGTTTCAAATGAGGCTTTTACTCTGAAAACCGAAACGATGAGGTGAGATAAAACGAAGAGCGGGCGAACGGGTTCGAACCGTCGACAACGACGTTGGCAACGTCGTGCTCTACCAACTGAGCTACGCCCGCTTCAGTTACAAGATGGCATTATACTCCACCCTGCCCATTTTGCAAGACGGGGGATTGTACTTTGTGTTTAAGTTCTCTTTTTTTTAACCGCAAGGACGCAAAGAAGCGCAAGGGACGCAAGGGAGAAAGCCGCCCTGCAAGGACGGAACATCACAGCCCTGGGGCGAGACTTTCCTACCATCTACGATACTCGGCAATAGTCACCCATCAGCCCACTTTCCGCAACAGCCATGCTGCAATGAGTCGGGCACAGCGTAAAAACACCACGACAACGGCAACCAAGAGCAACGGGGTAAAAAATACTAATGTCGTGATGAGCACACCCCATTCAGGAAGTGGGCGGGAGGAGATATTGCTATAATAAACGCCTACGTGAACCACGACATCCAGAACAAACAAACAGATCAATAACAATACAGCGAAACCGCAAAGCACCAAAGGAATGGCAAAAAACTCACAGGCAGACCAACGGCGTTTCGAGCGGACTCTTTCCTTCGTTGAAAAATAGCCTATCCAGTAAACAACATGCGGGAAGAATACGATCAAGCAACATCCGGCAGCGATTCTCGACAAGGAATAGTAACATTCGGCAAAGAGCATATGGAATGATTTTCCAATCAACGTGTACCGAATCAGTCCCTCGACATGCGGAATCAGCAGCCACAATCCGTACAGGATGACGATCAGCGACAGGATGCGTTCGGCATGCCTGTTTTCGATTCCGTTTTCAATGCTGTTTTCAATCGGGTTCATCATAGATTGCCCTCCTTTTCCTTTTCATCCGGGGGATTTTCAAGCGATTTGTCGATTTGATGTCCGATGAAATTCCCGATACGGCGAGCACCGAGAACGCAGACAAGCCCAATGATAAGCGGATAGAGAATCGGCAGGATCCGGGGCAAGCGTCCCATGTTTATGTCCCTATAATGTGTCATACCATCAATGAGATGCTGCACTTCGGGATTGTCGATTTCAATGATCAACCACATAAACAATCCCTCACCACCAAAGCGTCCGAGACCGCGAACCGCGAGGAACAATCCAAGCAGACCGACGAGCAATGTTGCAAGTAAGGCAGTGTTGTTCCAACTGTCCTGCTCATCCTCTTTCGGCACAGCAATCCCCGTGAACAGACGAACGACCCGGCGGTGTTGTTGGAAAAGAACAATGCCGATACCAAGCGGCAGTATTTTCCAAAGAACGACAAGGACAATGGTCACGTATGTTACCGATAGCCCCATTTTTAATATTGCGGGGACAACAAAAGGAAGTTCGATAGTCCTGAATAGACCCAAGACAATCAACCAAAGTGCAAGAAGCAACACGCCAAACGATGCCGCTCTCAAAGGAGTGACGGGACGATCCATATAAGTTAACATGAAAAAGCGGAGATCCCCTGGCTGTGTATTGTAGCATAAATGGGAAGAATTGGGAAAATGGGAAGAACTGGGACATTTCTGTTCCTTTGCATCCCTTGCGCTTCTTTGCGTCTTTGCGGTTAAAAAAGAATGAACCGCAAAGTTCGCAAAGTACAGTTTCACACCGTTTCAAGCACGCCGCTCCTGATTCCTGACTCCTTCCACACACCGCCATACCGGGGTATCGTACCGGAGTAAAAATGGGGTATAATAGGGCGTTCCCATAAAATACACCTTTTTCGGATAAACAATTATGCACCTTACAGATGAATACCGCAACATCGGACAGGAAAACTTCTACGCTGCTATCGGCAGCAACCTCATACGCCGCGAACAACTGAGAAAAGTCAATGCGGAAAACCTCAAGTCGGGCGGCGGAATAGGACAGGAATTCTTCGGTTACGGCGACGTTGAAAAACCTATCCGTGTTGCCGTTATCGGAACCGGCGACCAGGGAAGTATTCTCATCGGTGCGATGAATCCGAAGTATGTACAAGTCGTTGCCATTGCTGATATTCGCCCCTTCAATCAACATCGCGCCTTTCACGGTGATGCGGCAAGTGCTAATACGCTGGCACTGCGTCCCGGACTGATGAGTGTTTTCGGCTGGGAAACCGAAGAAGAAGCACGTCAGCACGTCCGGGTCTTTGGTGAATATCAAGACCTTTTCGAGTTTTACAAGGACAAAGACGGAGATGAAGGAATCGAGGCAATCGTCATTGGACTGCCGCTCTTCCTGCATGCACCGGTTGCCATCCAAGCAATGCAGCAGGGATACCATGTTCTCACCGAAAAGTTGATGGCGCATACTGTTGCGGAATGCAAAGAAATGGCACGCGCTGCCGAACAATACAAAAAACATTGTGCCACCGGACACCAGCGGCACTACAACGTCCTTTATGACCATGCGGTCAACATGATCCAAAGCGGTCTGTTGGGGGACATCCATTATATCCGTGCCCAGTGGCACCGAAATAACCAGCCCGGAGATGAACGCGCTACTGCGGTAAACAGGGAAGGAAGAGACAGTTGGCGGCAGCCGATTCCCTGGGAAATGAAAATGGACGCTGAGGGACTTGCTGATTTGAGAGGACAGGTTACCATGCTTGGGGACGACCTGAAAAACGAAAGTTTGAGCCCGGATGCAAGAAGGCGGCTTGAATTACAGAGAGGGAGGCTTGAAGTACAAATTGCAGAACTCACCCGCTTGGATCGCATTCTTAACAATGCCCGAAATGCACTGTCGAGAGCCACTCCGGCAAACAGGGCGTTTCTCGAAAAGCAGGTGGCACAAGCCGAAGCACAGATTGCCGATAGAGTCTTGATTGCCGGCGGAGAACACAACGGCTTTGCGTTCAAATCTGCCGAAGAATACGGCTACGTTTCCGAAGACATGAGCATCGACGGGGCAAACACATACACCCGCCCCGCCGCCGAAGAATTGCTCCGTTGGCGGCTCTATGACCGGACAAGTGCCGGCTTGATGGCGGAACTCGGCTCGCACCAACTAGATGCGGCGAGCATTTTCCTGGCGGCAATGCTTGGCGGCAAACAATATCCGCTGATGGTCTCTGCAACGGCAACGCGGACGATTTTCCCTGGAGACCTGGACGAGAGTCCGGTGGACCGGGATGTGGAAGACCATATCCACTGCGTCTATGATTATCCTGCACGGGGTTACAACGAAGAGACAGAACTCGGAAGATTGCGCAAAATCACTTTAGCCTATTCTTCCATCAACGGAAACGGCTTCGGAGGTTACGGCGAGACGGTCTTCGGAACACGGGGCACTCTTCAAATCGACACCGAAAGAGAGGCGATGCTCTATCAACGCGCCGATGTCCATAGAAAAACAAGGGTTACAGGGAATGCACAAGCACCGCAACTCACGATGAATGACGAAGGGGATCCCCTTTCGGCGGCTATCGGCTTGCAAGCAACCATTGCCAACGAGTTGGGGCGGGGCTACACGGAACAAATCGAGCATTGGGCATACTGCATTCGTGAAAACCCGGAGGCGGACCCTGAAAAAGAGATGCCGCGCTGCTACCCCGAAGTAGCACTTGCCGATGCAGTAGTGTCGCTCACCACAAACATCGCCGCAAGACGGGGGGAACCTATCGAATTTGACCGGGCGTGGTTCGATCCCAAGAGTGATGAAACACCGGAAGCAAAATTTGCCGAAACCGACGAAGAGAAAAGGCATTTCACACCGAATCTCCAGCGGTATGCGTAAGGAGTAAGGCTGTACCACGAAACTGTACTTTGCGATCTTTGCGGTTAAATTCTTTTTTTAACCGCAAGGTACACAAGACTTCTGCAAAGGACACAAAGACCGGTTCACACCGCTTTACGGTGTCGCGGCGGTTTGTTTTCGATATTGATTGAGAATACCCGGCACCATCTGCGTCGTGAGGTTCGCATGAAAGTTGCCGTCAATGTTAATAACAGGTGCCAATCCGCATGCCCCGATACAAGCGACCACTTCGAGGCTGAACAAGCCGTCCCGGGTTGTTTCTCCCGCTTCGGCTTTCAACTCCCGCTTCAACGCATCCAGCACCGCCAGCGACCCCTTGACGTGACAGGCTGTTCCCCGGCAGACCTGAATATGAAACCGTCCCTGCGGCGTGAAGCGGAACTGATTGTAAAACGTCGCCACTCCATAAATTTTACTCACAGGCACATCCAACGCTTTACCCACCGCCTCGACAGACTCGCGGGAAAGATAGCCTTGCTTCTCCTGTATATCTTGGAGAATGGGAATAAGCGAATCCTGTTGTGCGTGAGGATAACCTGTAAGGATTTCCTGAATCCCTGAAGCAATTGCGGTCATTGTTGTTAATCAGCAAAATTGATGGATGAATTGACAGTGATTATACTCGTAAAACTGAACGCCGACAAGCCGCCTGAAGGCGGCGGGTTTATGGGGGCACTCATGGGTTGCCGGATAAACAAAAACCGACTCTCGTGATACTGTAAGGCTTCGCTATTAAATGTTATAGCCTATTTATGTCCCCTCCCCCTTTGGGGGGTACCTGTTTAGCCTGTTTTTTTGCTTCGAGTGGTATGTGGTTGGTGAGGTAGTCGATCAGATCGTTACCGCGCTGCACACACGTCGCCGCCAAACTGGCAAGCACCTGCCACGTCAAACGACCACGATCCGTCTTGTTGCCGCAAGAAATCTTCCTCG
>Ga0099364_10005649_pt1 | contig 18509 bp, 17 predicted proteins | sample TergutTh196P3_FD_73070 | JGI IMG/M metagenome (GOLD analysis project Ga0099364, IMG submission 73070) | Microcerotermes parvus P3 segment gut microbial communities from Pointe-Noire, Republic of the Congo - Th196 P3 | ecosystem: Host-associated > Arthropoda: Insects > Digestive system > Gut ...
ATTGACCCTATAGAAGATGCCTTGTTTGATCAACGCCTTATTAATCTTTCCACCGCCCAAAACTGCTACATTGAGAAACAGAAGAAAGCTTTGGCAAATGGAAAATTATGATGTTATTATTCTATTCTTTATAAAGCTGGCTGTTTTCTGCAAAAACGGACTCGCACTCCGTTTTTGCAGATTTTTCTTGCCATATCAATATGGGACATTTAGTTAAAATGGTGTAATATAAAAAATACGGAGAAATTTAAATGATACTTCCATGGAAAGGCGGACGGGTTGGTTTGATTGCCGCCGCCGCTAGAGACCGCAGGCTCGCGGTTTTTATTTGCTGCGCCGCGACATTTGGAACTGTGGCTTTTTCATTATTAAATCCTCAGATTGTACGCTATACAATCGACTCGGTTATTGGCGCCGCGTCTATTGACGTTCCGGCGTTTGTATCCCGCCTTGTTGAAAGTATCGGCGGACTTGACGTGCTGCGGCAGAATATCTGGATTTGCGCCCTTGTTATCGTGATGATGGCGCTTCTCTCGGAACTTTGTAATCTCGTGAGAAATTACACGGGGCTTGAGCTTGGGGAAACAGTTGCCTGGAGACTATGGAATACGCTTTACGGCCATATCCAGCGGCTGCCCTGGGACTGGCATGTTAGCTGTCAAACCGGAGACATTATACAGCGGTGCACTACCGATGTTGATAATATCAAAGGTTTTATTCACAACCATCTAAGCGAATTGTTACGGACAATCTGTGTCTTTACAATCGCAGTAATAATGATGTTCTCCATGGATGTATACATGTCCCTGATTTCCCTCGCCCTTATTCCGGTAATTCTTGTTTTTTCCATTGTTTACTTCCGCCGTGTAAGCCGAAACTTCGCGCGGGCAGATGAAGCCGAGGGAGTTATGCAGGCGGCGGCTCAGGAAAATTATACGGGCGTACGTGTAGTCCGGGCCTTTGGCAGGGAAGCCTGGGAGGTGGAAAAATTTTCCGAAAAAACCAAACGTTACGCGAATATATGGATCGATATAGGAAAGATGCTTGGGCTTTTCTGGGGAGCCGGAGATTTGTTGAGCGGTCTTCAATTGGCTGTTATCATAACTGCGGGTATCTGGCGCAGTGTTCAGGGTGAGCTTTCCCCGGGAACATTCCTGGCGTTTTACGCCTATTGTAACTGGATGATCTGGCCTATCCGCCAGCTTGGAAGAATACTCGCCGATCTTTCCAAGACGCTTGTCGCCGCGGAACGTATCCGTGAGATACTCGCGGCGGAGCCGGAAAACGACCCGCCTGACGCATTGTACCCGGAAATAAAAGGAGAAATTTGTTTTAACCGTGTAAATTTTTCCTACGGTACGGAAGCGCCGGTATTACGTGACATTTCCTTTACGTTAAAACCCGGTGAAACAATGGCAATCCTTGGGGCTACCGGCTCCGGGAAATCTTCGCTTGTGCACCTTTTAAGCCGTCTTTACGATCTTGGCGACAACGATGGTGTTATAACAATAGACGGTATCGACATACGCCGTATAGCGCGATCCCATCTGCGCCGCAATATCGGGCTTTGTTTGCAGGAACCTTTCCTGTTTTCCAAAACCATCCGTGAAAATATTACAGCGGCACAGGAAAATATCGAAATGGCGGAACTGGAAGGCGCAGCATCGACAGCAATGGTACACGAAACCATTCTGGGTTTCGCGCAGGGGTACGACACAATTATCGGGGAACGGGGCGTTACCCTTTCGGGCGGGCAAAAACAGCGGGTAGCCATTGCGCGCGTACTTGCAGCTAACGCCCCGGTGATGATTTTTGACGACAGCCTTTCGGCGGTGGATACCGAAACCGATGCCAAAATACGCGCCGCCCTTAGGCGTTGTATAGAAGATACACGGAGAAGGGAAGCGGCGGTAATCATTATCTCCCACCGTATCTCAAGTTTAATGCAGGCGGACAAGATACTGGTGTTAAAGGGCGGCACGGTGGAAGACATTGGTTCCCACCGTGAGCTTTTGGAACGTGAGGGCACCTACCGCCGGATATTTGAAATGCAGGCCGCCGGCGCTGCCGACATGGAGGAATAAAATACATGGCCGATTACGAAGATTTTGACTACAACAAACCTATGTAATTTAAGATATGGAAAAAAATGTTTCCGTTTATCCAGCCGGAACGAAAAAACCTGATACGCTGCGCGGCCTTGATGCTGGTTGTCGCCATGGTAGATGTTGTTTTTCCCCTGCTGCTGGGTTTCGCCATCAGGCAGAACATTCAGCCTCAAAACGCCGAAGGAGTCTGGTGGCTGCTTGGTTTTTTCGTCTTTCTTGTAACAATTCAGGGGACATCCGTATACGGCTTTATCGATCTGGGAATCCAGGCGGAGGTAGGAATGTGCCGAAACCTGAGAAATGCCGTATTTATCCATCTTCAACGTCTAAGCCTTTCCTACTATAACAAAACTCCAGTGGGTTACCTTATGGCGCGAACCAATTCTGATACGGGGCGTATCGGGGAGTTGGTAGCCTGGGGGCTTATCGACTTTACATGGTCCGCCTTTTACTGTGTAGGGGCTGTTATCGCCATGTTCCTGGTTCACTGGAAGCTGGCGCTGATAACCTGCGTTACCATTCCGCTTCTCGCCCTTGTTACATGGTTTTTCCAAAGCCGGATACTTTCCGTGAATCGTGTTATGCGCAAACTAAACTCGAAAATGACGGGGGCGATGAACGAAGGTATCACCGGAGCAAGAACTGTAAAGGTTCTTACATCGGAAAAACAAAGTCTGGCGGAATATTCAGGTATCACGGCAGAATACCGGGGTAACGCGACACGTATGGCTCGGCTTCGTTCTGTGTTTATTCCAACAACGCTCTTTATCGGAGGTCTGGCTACGGCGGCTGTTCTGAGTTATGGCGGCTGGGAAATCATCGTTCTGGGAGCGGATCTTGCTGTCCTCGCGATCTTTCTTCAATATGCTGGTGGTTTCTTTTATCCTATTCAGAATATCGCGAGGATATTTACCGATTTTGTTTCCACTCAGGCAAATGTGGAACGGGTGAGCGATCTTCTGGAACAGAGTTATGGTATCATTGAACGTCCTGAAGTTGTCGAAAAATACGGTGATGTTTTTATTCCTAAAAAGGAAAACTGGGAACCGGTAATTGGAGATGTTGAATTCAGGAATGTTACTTTTTGTTATCCCGGATATAACAAAAAAGTGCTGGAAGATTTTAATCTTTATATCCCTGCAGGAAAATACGTTGCCATTGTAGGTGAAACTGGAGCGGGTAAGTCAACCTTGGTAAATCTCGTGTGCCGTTTTTTTGAGCCAACCTCCGGGGAAATACTGGTAGACGGAAAAGACTACCGTGATCGCAGTCAGCTCTGGCTTCACAGCGCGTTTGGCTATGTTCTTCAAAGTCCGCATCTTTTTTCCGGCACAATCCGGGAGAATATCCGTTACGGGCGGCTTGATGCGACAGACGAAGAAGTGGAAACCGCCGCCAGGATTGTTCACGCGGACAGGGTTATCGTCAAAATGGAAAAGGGCTACGATACTGAAGCCGGAGAAGGCGGCGACAAGCTTTCCACTGGAGAGAAACAACTTATTTCCTTTGCGCGAGCAGTCCTTGCCGACCCAAGGATTTTCATTCTTGACGAAGCGACTAGTTCCGTAGACACCGAGATGGAAATGCTTTTACAGGACGCTATACACAAACTCCTGAAAGACCGCACCAGCTTTGTCATAGCCCACCGGCTTTCCACAATACGGAATGCGGATATTATCCTTGTAATAGAAGAAGGTAAGATTATCGAACGCGGCACCCACTCGCAGCTTATGAAACAGCGGGGACACTACTTCGCCCTGTATACCCGCCAGTTTGTAGAAGAAGCCGAGGAAGAAGCGCTGCGATTGTAACAAGCTTTATAAAAAAGGCGCCCCTTGGATTCAAATATCCAGGGGGCGATTTAAATACTAACCTCGCGCGTTTGCCGAAGTGTAGGGCTGCTGCTTTGTTACCGACTTGTAGGCGGGGCGGATGATCTTTCCGGCGTTTACAAGTTCTTCAAGGCGGTGAGCGCTCCAACCGACTACTCGCGCAACAGCGAACAATGGAGTAAAAAGCTCCTTGGGCAAGTCCAGCATACTGTAAACAAAGCCGGAATAAAAATCAACATTGGCGCTGACGCCTTTGTAAATCTTGCGAACTTTTTCGATCATTTTTGGGGCTAGTGTTTCCACTTTTGAATAAAGTTTGTATTCGTCATAACGGCCTTTTTCTGACGCGAGCTGTTCAACAAACTGACGGAAGATTAACGCCCTGGGGTCGGACAACGAGTAAACCGCATGTCCCATCCCGTAGATCAAACCGGAACGGTCGAAAGCTTCCTTGTTAAGCAGTTTTTCCAGATAGGTATTTATCTCATCATCATCGTTCCAGTCTTTGATATTTTCCTTCATATCGGCAACCATCTGCACAACTTTGATGTTTGCCCCGCCGTGCCGTGGACCTTTGAGCGAACCAAGCGAAGCGACAACCGCCGAATAAGTATCTGTGTGCGAAGATGTAACAACATGGTTTGTAAAAGTTGAGTTATTGCCGCCGCCATGCTCTGCGTGCAGTACAAGGGCAAGGTCTAAAATCTGCGCTTCAAAACGGGTGAACTTAGAATCCGGGCGGAGCATATAGAGCATATTCTCGGCGATGGACAGCCCCTTTTGCGGCGGATGAATCACAAGGCTTTTGTTTTCATAATAATGGGCGAACGCTTGAAATCCGTAGATCGCGAGAAGGGGGAACTGGGCAATTAAACGAATCGACTGCTGCAAAACATTCTCTACGGAAATGTCATCGGGATTGTCATCATAGGCATAGAGGGTCAACACACCCTTTGCCAGAGAGTTCATCATATCCTTGCTGGGGGCGTTCATTATCGTGTCACGGACAAAGTTTTCCGGCAAAAAAGTATTTTCCTCAAGCTGCGCCACAAAAGTCTGCGCTTCGGATTTATTGGGTAAATGTCCAAATAACAAAAGAAAACATACTTCTTCAAACCCAAAGCGGTTTTCGTCAATAAAACCTTTAACGATCTTTTCGATATTAATGCCGCGATAGTAGAGTTTGCCTTCGCATGGCACCAGATCGCCGTCTTCGATTACATAAGAAACTATCTCGGAAATTTCAGTCAGGCCAACCAATACGCCCTTTCCGCTAATATCTCTTAAACCGCGCTTTACCTCATACTTTAAGTAGAGTTCGTTGTCGATCTTACCCCGCTCAAGCAAGAGAGTTGAGTACTTTTCGATAAATTTATTTACTTTATTTTCCATGTTTATATTTTACATAGAAAAGGTAATTCGCGAAACCCCTAAAATTCAATACAATGAAGAAAGAACAATATGGAAAATAAAATACATGAGTGGGCGGTATTGCCTGTTGGCGGATTAACTTTCTCTCAGGAATTGCTTGACTGCTGCAAAACCAATGCCTGCGGCAATTACAATAAATCCTGGACTTGCCCGCCTGCCTGCGGAACCATGGAAGAACAGCGGGAAAAGATTCTTTCTTTTAAAGACGTTTATGTATTTACAACTAAATACAATCTGGAAGATTCCTTTGACTACGAGGGTATGACCCGCGGCAGGGAACTTCATACTTTACTGACACTCGAAATAAAAAAAAAGCTGGGCGATGTTCCCGGCATACAGAGCATATCAGTTTACGGCGCGGGAAGCTGCCCAATTTGCAGGGACAAAGATGGAAAAGAAACTTGCGCCTTTCCCCATCCTTGCCCGTTTCCTGAAGAAAAAATTGGTTCCATAGAGGCGGCGGGCATCAATGTAACTGAATTGAGCAAGGCGGCAGGGCTTACCTACAATAACGGACCAAATATAGTAACTTTTTTTTCGATAGTCTTGTTGAATTAATTTCGGCGAGGGACGAACCCCCGCCGATAATCCTAAAACCTCAACCTTAACCTGGCGGTTAATCCGAAATAGCTGCCCACATTCCAGGGCGGCGGCAGAGGACCAAGCTCGCCGCGGTTGCCGTCGCCGGAAAATAAATCGCGATCAAGAGGGACTTGCGCCGTAACGGTTAAAGTCGCGCCCTGGAAAAGATCGTGGTTTACGCTGATCAACGGCGTAAAAGAAATGTCGCTAAGGCCGGAAATAAGAGCCGCTGTCGCGTTGGTAAAAGCGGAAAAACTGTATGTAAAACCTGTATACAAATAATGCTCGTTTGAAAAATCGCCGCCGTGATGAATGGCCGTTGATGAACTCGATCCATTGTAAAGATATTCCGCAAGGACAATTAAATCCCCGCCGAAGAAAGAATAATCCGCGCCGGCGCTGAAAGAAAGCCCTTCATGCCCTGTCCGCGCTTCGTGGTTGTATGTGTAAAGCGCGTCAATGTAAAGACCTATTTCAACATCGGCCTTGACGGAAAGCCCCGCTCGGTGAACGCCGTACTTGCTGCTATTTACAACCGCGTGTTCGCTACCGTCTATTGGCAATTGATACGCGTAAAGCCCCTGAAGACTTGCCTTCTCCCAATGCTTGTCCGTGGAAATTCCTGTAAGCCAGCCGCCGCCGTCTCGGATAAACGGATTGCTGGGCGAGGAACTAAACCCCTGCAATTTGAGTTCTTCGTTGGGATACCATGAAAGAGCCGTTCCCAAAACCGCGCGGGGACGAGCGTCCGGCTTTAGGGGATTTCTGGGATTGAGAAAATCCGAAGAGCCCCACACTTGGCCATAACCAAAGGGCAGGCGGAAAAGGCCGCCTTCTAAATCTACATGCTCAAAGTTAAGCCTAAATTGCAGGCGTTCAACTTCAAACCCCGCGACATAATGCTCGCCAACGATATACGGCGTAGGGCTTACCCCTGCGGGAATGCCGGCCATTTCCGCCGCTTGGGCCATCAGCGCGGCGTTATGCGCATAACTACCGGCGGCGGCGAACAAATTAACCGCGCCGGAAAAAGTCCCCCTGTCTCTAAGCCTTGACTGAAACCGAATGTTGGCAAATTCTTCCACGCCGCAGGAAAACCCGGGAGCATCCCCCGCCCCCGCCTGCGTAGAAATAGTCGAATCCAAAAACCCAGAGAAAGTCATTTGAGAAAAAGCCCTGCCGGCGACAAAAAAAATCATAACCAACAAAAACCCCTTATTTTTCACACCCAACCCCCTTTAATTTCTCTGTTCTCTGTTCTCTGCTCTCTATCTTTCCAAGTTTCTCATCGTAAACACAGAGTCCGCGATGGGTCTGTCTAAAACAACATTTCTCATAACAAAAGTCGTTCTGGAATCTCTGCGTAACAGATCGCGCATTTGGCCTTCTACCGGAAAACGGCGGCCTCCGATTACTTCCACTTTTAACAAGTTGTAATCTTTCAGTAACGCTCCCGACAAAGCGTACAGTTCGTAGCGCAACAAGTCTCCGTTTTCTTTGTCGATCCAAAGTTTGCGCCGAGGATAACTTTCGGTTCTTCTTCTCGCCGTTAGATCCAAAACCCACGCGTCTCTGTCGTTTGCAATTTCCGAACCGGAAAGAACAGCGTCATAACGCGCGGCAAGCGGCTCGTTGTTAAGAGTGTCTTCGTAGGACATATCGGAGCCCATCATCGACTCGCGCAGCATGTGGCCGGAGATTAACATTACACCCTCATTGTCCGGGGAATATACCCAAAGACGACCATCCCTGCGAAGATACCTTGTGCCAATGTCTTCGGGATTGATAAACTCGATAAAGCTGTGAGTGTTTCCCCTGCCCCACGCTTTCATTGTTTTTACAAAACGCCTTCCGCCATGTTCGATAACAATATCGCCTTCGTACTCAATGGTGTTGTAAACTTCGTTGTTGTCAATACGGGCGAGTAATTCCGCCGCGGTGGGCGACTGCGCAAAAGCCATGCCGACAATGGTTAAAACCATCGCTGTTAACAAAAATTTTCTTTTCATTTAATTTCTCCTGTTAAAAATTTCTCGAAATTATTTCAACTATCTCCTCAACGCTTCAACGGGTTCTACGAACGCGCTTTTAAGCGATGGTATCAATGTGAAAATTGACGCTATAACTACACCCATAGTCCATGCCATTACAAGCCTTGCGTAGCTGAACTGAAAGAAAATTGAATTGCTCATAGGCATATCGCTGAATGTGTTTCCGTACATGTCTCCCATGCGTATCGGGTAATTGGAACCAATGCCGGAGACAAGGCCGCCGATAATTATTCCGCATAACGCGCCAAAGGCCGCGAGGAAAAGCGATTCAAAGAAAAATACTTTGACAATCTCCGCGCGAGTCATACCAAGACATCCCATCATGCCGATTTCTTTGATGCGCTCGTGAATGATCATAACAACAGTGTTGATAATCAAAAAACTCGCTACGATAAGGAAGACCAAAAATATTACTGTGTAAAGCGGTATTATCATTTTCATTACGGCAACCCAGTAGTTGTCGTTCCATTCAGTTACGACACTATTCTCGCCCAAAAGCCTTTGTACAGCGGCGGCGACAGGCGCGCTTAAACTGTCATCTTCGGCGAAGATTACAAGAGATTGAGTTCCCTCGCCAAGAACTAAAAGACGCTGTAAACGCTCAATGTCTACTATAATAAACTGTTCATCGTACCTGATATAATCGTAGTCGAATATACCGGTAATGACAGGACTCCAGTATCTGTCGGAAAATTGCGCCGATATTGTTTTCAAAGGAATCCTGTCGCCAACGCCAAGTCCGGATTTTTCCGCAAACACTCTGCCGACCGCGCATTCATTCGCGCCCCGGTTGGGATAACGCCCTTCAATTAAACCGTCATTGCGCCTTGTCAGGTTAAGGTTATTCATCGAAGTTTCGCCTTCGATATCTATACCCCAAAGAAACGCGTGTTTGATTGTGCTTTCCTGCAATGTCGCAAACGTTGTAATGCGGGGTAAAACTTTTCGCACACCAGGTATCGTGTTAATTGATTCCGCAAGCTCCTTCCAGCTTTGTCCGTCCGCTACCGGATACTGTACAGGCATGTGTTCGCTTTCCGCCTCGTACTGCGCCGATACCACCCTTACATGACCAAGTTCAAAAATTTGCACAACGTCGTTTATGCTTTTGGTCATTCCGTCTACCATTGAAGAATAGACCACGATAAAGAAAACCGCTATTCCTACCGCAGAAAAACAAAATAATGTGCGCCGCTTGTTCCGCCAAATATTCCGGTAAGCTATTTTAATTAACGTACCAGTTCCGCCTTGTTTGTATTCGTTTGTCATAATCCTCACCTCCTTTATTCGAATCTTAAACTGTCGGTAATGGGCATTCGTACCGCTTTACGGGTCGGGAAAAACGCCATTATAGAAGACAGCAAAGTCGCGACTATCCCTGTTCCGATGATCAAAGGGACATTCCACATACTGCGGAAAACGCCGGTTGTTCTAAAACCAATGCCGCCGGATAATACATCCGCCATCGCGCTGAAGTCAATACCGGTTTCTACCATTGGATAGTTGATAGCGCAGCCAAGAATGATTCCAAGAACCGAGCCGAAAAATCCAAGGAAGCCAGCTTCCAGCATATAAACCTGAATCATCTGGCCATTGGTCATGCCCAATGCGCGCATCATGCCGGTTTCTTTTGTCCGCTCCAGTATCGCCATCAAAATTGTGTTGGAGATACCAAGAAACGAAAGTATGAAAAGCAAGAACGCCAAAACCTGAGGCGCGCCTTTTTGCAGGGCTTCATAGCCAAGGTAATCTTCCATGTGTTCCGCCCACGTGCGTACCGCTAGGTTCTCCGGCAGGGTTTGTCCCATTACGGCAAGACCACGGTTGAGCGCGGCGGTGATCGCTTCGCCGCTTTCGCTTACCCCGGGAAGCTGAGAGTCGGGTATACGGCTGTCACGTATAATAAGTTCTGTTACAGCGCCTTCAAGCATCATGCCGGCTTCGTCCTGTAAAATGTCCAAGGGGATGTAGGCTGTGTTGCCGTTGGGAAGCGGCGCCGGAGAGTTGATCACTCCCACGACAACAACATCCAAAAGCTGATTTACATGGCGCACCGCTCCAGAAAAGCCCGCGCGAACCATCGCGTCAAGAACAAGCCCCAGCCTTTGCTCGTCATATTCGATCAACAAAAAGGAATTTTCATCTTCCATATATTCGTAGGCGGATTGCACCAGCGGAATGTCCTCTGGCCTAAGTGTCGGCATTAGCTCTCCTTCCCATCTGAATTGTCTAATCGTATCCGGCACGGCCTTGATATCAATGACCGCGCTAATGCGAACATCGTTACGGCCAGAGGCGACAACCATGTCCCAGTAGCGATCAAGATCGGCTTGGGGGACGGTTCTTCGCAGGATCATCCTTTCATTGCCGATTGTATGCGCAATGTCGGGAGAAAAGAAATCGGTAAAAGTTGGAGCTACATCATACATAGCGCGGATGAAGTCTGCGTCCGCCTGGTTAAAAGTAATATTGGCGATCAATTCTTCAAGCTCCATGCGTAAGGGCCGTGTTGGAATTCCCACCCTAAGTCTTTCGGCGGCGACTGTCCCAAGGGCGATTTCAAAAGCGCCGTTTTGCGCGTAACGTCCAAAATCGACATACGGAACATAGCGCAATGTAAGCTCTTCGGAAGCCGGATCTACCCCATGAAATAAAATGGGCGCGGAGCCGGAAGCCGAAAACAATGTCCCGCTGAAAATAAATCGCGGCGCGCTGTTGTAACCTTCCAAAGCAAGAGCCTGCTGGAATATTTCCCAGTCCTGAAAATTCTCGTAGCTTGGCATTTCGTCTTTTCTTTCAAAGTAGAGTTTAGTTTGCAGCTTCGCCGCTCCCATTTCGAAGTTGACAATATTTCTGCGGGACTCAATCGCCATGCCGCCGAGCCAGCTATTCAAAAATATATAAACCGCGACGCTTACCATAATCGCGAGCGAGGTAAGAATAGTCTTTACCTTGTGCCGCATAAGATTTCGCATAGCGATTTTTTTTAACTCCCAAATTCCTCGTAGAGTCATGATTACCTCCTAACCTTTCGTCTCGTCGCTTTCGATCTGTCCGTCACGAATACGGATAAGACGGCGGGCGTAGTCCATGACCATTTGATCATGCGTAGAAAAAATAAACGTTGTCCCTTCGGATTTATTCAAGGCCAGCATCAATTCCAAAATTTCCCTGCCGATTTTTGAATCGAGGTTCGCTGTCGGCTCGTCCGCCAGAATGAGCGCCGGCTTTTTTACAAGGGCGCGCGCGATTGCGACACGCTGTTGTTGCCCGCCGGACATTTCCTTGGGACGGCGCTTCGCGTATCCTTCAAGGCCGACATCTTCCAAAACCCGCGCGGTTCGTTCCTTGATTTCCTTTTGGGGAAGACCTAAAAGGTTTAATGGGAAGGAAATATTTTCTTCCACCGACAACACAGGGATCAAATTGTAGGCCTGAAAAATAAAGCCGATGCTGTGCCGCCGCAAAAGCGCAAGCTGGTTACGCGACATTTTACTCGCGTCCGAGCCGCCAACGAGCAAGTTCCCGCCGGTCAATGTGTCAAGGCAGCCTACCAAATGCAAAAAGGTTGACTTGCCGCTGCCGGAAGGCCCTGCGATTGCGGAAAATTCCCCGCCCTGGAAATCCAGATTCACGCCTCTAAGGGCATGAACCGTCTGACCGTTCAGACCATAGTCTTTTACTACGTTTACTGCTTTTACTACTGTCATTGTACTTCTCCTTCTTCTTGTTGTTTTCTAAGTTCATTCAGCGCCTGCAGGCCGAAAATGTCTTTTGTCTTTAATTCGTCTGTTATCGAATTGGGCACAAGCATCATCGAGTTGCCCTTCTTGAGTCCTTCGTTCAGTATCGAAAGAATACGCAGTTTTAACGCGCCTTGATCTTTCGAGTAGATGCCAATGGCTTCTTCCAGTTTGTGCGCGATTTCAATTTCCGCTTCGGCGAGAAGCACGCGCCCTTTCTTTTCACGTTCCGCCTGTGCGATTCTGGAAAGCGTATCCTGTAGCGGCACGGGAACCTGAATATCGGTAATCTCGACATACTGAACCGTAATGCCCCACTCTGTGGTTTGTTTTTCAACCTCTTCCTGAATCTGCTTTTCTATAAGGTCGCCGCGCGCCAAAAATGTCGTAAGGTCGTTCTTGGAAATAATGTTTCGCAAGGCCGCCTTGGACGCGAGCGCGACAGCTTCTTCGTAATCCTCAACTTCCAAAGCCGCCCTTTGAGGATCCCAGACCAGCCAGAAACAAAACGCGTCAACATTTACCGTGACAGAATCTCCTGTAAGAGTTTCCTGCGCGTAAAAATCCAACACCCGTATCCTGATGTCGATTACGCGATGCACATGGTCGATCAATGGAACAAGGAAATACAATCCCGGCCCTCGGACTTTGTGAAATTTTCCAAGGCGCAAAACGACAACCCTTTCCCATTCATAAGCCTTGCGAAGGCAGAATGCGAGAAATAACGCCGCCAAAAGCCCCAACGGAAAAATTATAAAGTTAGGCGGTTTTGCAAGCGGAATGGATGTAAAAAGCAAACCCATAAAGACTATCATCAAAAAGATGACCCGCATTAAACCTAGAGTATAATCCGGTTTTCGCCGCCGGACAGCTTTTCTTGCCACGGGTTTAAGCCTTGGCGACGCTCTATTTTCCATTTTATTCTTTTCCATAATCCCTCCTCCTATTGTTCCTTAAAAGACGCGATTAAAGCGATCAACTCCCGCCTATCGACTCCTAAATCCTTCATTTCATGTATAAACCTTGCCAAAACTTCCTGTATCTTTTTGTTCAAAACATCATCGTCCAGTACGGGCTTTTTGTCGGATATATACGTTCCGCTTCCTACTTGGCTTGCCAAAACTCCCCGGATTTCCAGTTCGCCATAAGCCTTGGCGATTGTGTTGGGGTTGGTTTTCAGTTCCACAGCCAAGGTACGAATTGTAGGCAGCCTGTCGCCGGGCTGCATCCGCCCGGACAAAATGGCGTACTCTATCTGCTGGATAATCTGCCGGTAAATCGGCGCCCCGTTCCCCGGGTCCAGCGAAAAGTTAATCGCCCATCCTTGAGTCGCGGTCTTGGTCGTCTTTTCCACTGTCCTCAACATTGTACTATTCATCTAGTACAAATATAAATGTACTAGTACAATATGTCAAGTGAATTTTGAAAAAATTTTTCGAATTTTTCACGAAGAAGCTCTGAATTTCACGGAGAAATAAAATTTGGGTTGATTTTTTATTTTATATATATTATTGTATAGCTTATAGTGTAATAAGCTATATTTAAATAGATATTATTTGGTATAATTATGAAAAGAAAAGTGAAAATCGCTATACCGGTTACAAATGCGCTGCGCAAATTGGGTGAGGACATTTACGATGCCCGCCGCCGCCGGAACATAACTATGGCATTAATGGCTGAACGTGCGGGAATAAATGTTATTACTCTGTCGAAAATAGAAAAAGGCCATTCCGGCGTGTCTGTTGGCGGGTATGCTTCCGTACTGTTCGTGATGGGCATGATTGACCGTCTGCGGGATATTGCGGATGCCAGCCATGATTTGACAGGGCAAATGCTGGCGGACGAACGGCTGCCAAAGCGTGTAAGAATTAAGAGAAACAAGGGATTATAAAAATGGGTAACAGCAGGGATATTTTTGTTTCGATCATGCTCAGCGGCGAAACCATGCCGGTCGGCAAATTGTGGTGTTATAATCGCAAAGGCCGCACAAGTGCAATTTTTGAATACAGTAAAGAATGGCTGGCCAGCCCTATTCGTTTTGCGCTTGAACCTGCATTGCACCTAACAGAAGGTTCTCATTATACTGGCAAGGCTTTATTCGGCGCTATTGGCGATTCCGCTCCTGACCGCTGGGGACGTATGTTGATGCGCCGCGCAAATACCTCTGGCCGCACTTTATCGGAAATGGATTATTTGATTGGCGTGAACGATGAAACCCGACAGGGAGCCTTACGTTTCTCTGAAAATCCAAACGGTCCGTATTTGGCAAGTTCAGAAAGCAGGTCTATTCCGCCGCTTGTAAAATTGCCGGAACTGCTCTCTGCTACGGAAAAGTTTATGGCAGATTCCGAAAGCGCCGAAGACTTGAATTTACTGCTTGCGCCTGGCTCTTCATTGGGAGGGGCACGGCCAAAGGCATCTGTTATGGACAAGGATGGCAGCCTTGCGATTGCAAAGTTTCCGCGAAAGGACGATGAAACTGATATTGTGCGCTGGGAAGCGGCTGCGTTAACATTGGCAAAATCGGCGGGAATAAATATCCCGCAATGGCGGCTGGAAAAAATTCTTGAAAAATATGTTTTGATTATCAAGCGTTTTGATCGTGAAAACAAAGATCGTGTTCCGTTTTTATCAGCCATGAGTATGCTTGACGCCGCTGATAACGATGATATTGTTCATAGTTATACAGAAATAGCAAATTCCATAATACAACATGGATCCCAGCCGGATAAGGACTTGGAGGAATTGTGGCGGCGCATGGTGTTTGGGATAATGATTTCCAATACTGATGATCACCTGCGCAACCACGGATTTTTGTATGCCGGAACCGGATGGGTATTATCTCCTGCTTACGATCTGAATCCAAATATTGAAAAAACGGATTTCGCGACAGTTATTGACAATACCGGAGCCAAAAGCACAATTGAACTTGCTTTGAAAGCTGCGGCGAATTTCAGATTATCCGATCAACGCAGCAGAAGTATTTTGGATCAAGTTGAGAGCGCGGTATCTGAATGGCGTAAAGCCGCAAAATTGCTTGGTATATCAGAACATAATATGGAAAAAATGAAACCGGCGTTTAATATAACAGTGAGATCAACGAAAGCAGCCTCTTGACAACATAGTCTTCTCCGGGAGTAATTTCATCAAAAACCAAAATTGCCTTTTCATAATTATAATTTTCACAGAAATATTCAATTCTTTTGATTAACAGTTTGTAATGTTTGGGCAATAATGTTTTTGTCAGTATAAACGGAGTATCGGGCTTTTCCATAATAATGATGTTTGATATCCCGTTCATTAATACAAACAGCGCAAAGAACAGGGTTTTCCGTGCTGTCTTTGGGGTGAGGCTTTCCACTTTCGTCAATAAATACAAGCATTGATAATCCTAAAAGCTAAAAAAATGGCGAGATGATAACTCACCCCGCCATATATGAACAAAAAGCAACTCCAGGACGGAGTAACTATAAAGTCCTATATTGACTATATATCAATGGGATTAAATTGTCAATAGGCAATGGCAAAAACATATTGAGTATTTGTGCCCCCAAACAACAGCACTCTTCCCACTGCTCACTTGAGCCAAAAGCCCGCCGGTGGGTTTAAGATACTTTATCGCAATCTTCAGTCATTTATCACCCACTTAGCGAAATTTTTATTATATTTTTGGCTTGACAACCATCAAATGGCATTATAAAATTATCGCTAATTATATGATTATATGGAGTTTTTTAAGACTGAATTCGTGTATAGCAGGCGTATGCTTGTTGTAAATAAATTTTTTTTGGAGGCTTTTTATGAAACGTTTTATAGTACTAATAAGCATTTTGCTTATCATTGGTACTGGCTTGGCTTTCGCAGGCGGCCGCCAGCAGGAGGCCGGCCCCGCAGGGACTCATAACATTGTCTTCTGGGACATGATGTGGGGGCCTGCCCAATTCTACCCGGCAGCCAGGCAGGCGTTGGTTGACCGTTACAACGCGTCCAACAGGGACAACATTCATGTTGCCCTGCAGATGGTTCCTTGGGACAATTTTTACCAGGTCTTCCTCACCGCTGTAACCTCAAGGAACGCGCCGGATATTTCTACCGGCGCTTTCATGCAAACCATTCAGTACGCGGAAATGGGTGAAGGGCTCGATCTTACCCCCATTGTTGATGCCTGGCGCAGAGAAAATAGTCCCATGATCAACGATTATTCAAGCGCTATACTGAACCTGCATACATTCGAGGGCAGGCATTACGGAATTCCCTGGAACCTCGATACACGCCAGATGATTTACCGCACCGATTATTTCCAGAGTGCAGGCATCACCAGGCTGCCTGAGACCTGGGCCGAATTGCTCGAAGTCTGCGCTCAGTTGAAAAGGGTCCTGCCGCCTGATGTATTCCCAATGGTCTTCCCTGGAGCCGGAGACCATTCAGGGTTCCATCCGCTTTTATCCATACTGATCATGAATGATGCGGGCTTAACCGATGCAAGGGGAAACCCGGACTTCCTCAATCCCAGAGTTACCGAAGCCCTCCGGTTTATCAATACGCTTTATGTTAACGGCTATATTCCCGATGGTGTTCCCGGTTATAGATCCAGTGACTCTGAAAGGGTTTATCAGTCCGGCAGAGCCGCCATGTCGCTTTTTCCCATGCTGGACCTATCAGAATTTCCTGAGGTAGATGCCAACAGCGCCGTTATGCCGGCCATAAGAGGGCCGAGCGCTACTATAGGGCGGAATTACGCTTGGGTTAACGCTATCGGCGGATATTCCCAGACCAGGGACGCCGACAGAACCCGCTCTGTAATAAGATGGCTGGTTGAAAATGAGGGCGGCCTATGGGAAGCCGGCAGAATGACCTCCCTTCCTGCCAGGGCCAGTCTTCGAGAACTGCCGTATTTCAACAATAACTGGCAGACTAGACAGGTCAATGAACTGGTGATGCCCACTGCCGCCACGCCTGTTCATCCTGCCTCTTCCATTTACCTTGCCTGGTCGGTAATCGAAGCAGAGCTGGTACCAATGAACGCCCTTGTTTTGGCCTGTGCGCCAAATCCCAATTACGCTGCTATACAGCAGGATATTCAAAACTGGATGATCAGGGCCTGGGCTGAATTTAATAGGTAGGATGGATTGATTAAATCCCTGCCGCCGCTCTTAGAGCTTTGCGGCGGGGTATTTTTATTTAGGGGACAGCATGAAAAAAAATAGTCCTATAAGATTGAACCTGCGGAATAACAGCCTTGGGATCAAACTGTTAATTCCTGCAACGATCCTGATTGGAGTTATCAGCATCTATCCCTTGTTCAGGGGCATATCCCTTTCGTTCATGAATTTCAGCCTTAGGCGCATGCACATGGCTCACTTCATCGGCTTTGAAAATTTTAGGATGATACTTACCGAGAACAGAGAATTTTACGACACTCTTTTGTTTTCGTTTACCTATGCCTTCGTTGTCGTTATTCTTTCTTATGTATCGGGCATATGTTTTGCCCTGCTCCTAAACCGGGACATTAGATTCCGGGGCTTTTTCCGGGCCATGATCTTAATCCCCTGGATCATCCCTCCTGTTGTAGCCGGGGCAAGCTGGTCCTGGCTCCTTAACGATATATTTGGCTTTATAAATGTGAACCTGGTCAGATTGGAAATAGTGGAGCGGCCCATACTCTTCCTTGTAGAGCCCACACTGGCCAGGATTACCGTATGTCTTACCGGCGCATGGAAAGCCTTTCCTTTTATGACCATAGTCCTGCTTTCGGGTATGCAGGGTATATCGGATGAGCTTTATGAATCCGCCTCTATTGACGGGGCCGGGTTTTTCCGTTCCTTTTGGTCTATTACCCTGCCGATACTGAAGCCAATTTCGATGATCGCTACTGTTTTGATGTTTATCTGGACTTTTAATAATTTTGAAAACATTTTCCTTCTGACCAGGGGAGGTCCTGCACACGCCACTTTTGTTCTGCCTATACTTTCCTATTTTACAGCCTTTTCCCGCTCCCAGCTTGGATATGCCTCGGCAATATCTACCCTTATGCTGGTAGTCCTCCTTGCAATGGCTCTTGTGTATATGAGAATCCTTAAGGCCAGCAACAAATAGGAGGAAGGCGCTATGAGATCAGCTTCAAAAAAACACGTAAAGAACGGACTAACTTACATTGCCCTGATAATAATTATACTGCTTGTAAATATTCCTTTTTTCCAGATCTTTTCAGTTTCATTCAAATCCAGACAGGAAGCTTTGAGCAGCGCGAGATTTTTCCCTGAACGGATTAGCGTAGCGAGTTTCATAAATGTTATGGGCGCTACAGATTTTCCGCTTAATCTTCGCAACAGCATTATAGCATCCCTTTCATCGACTTTCTTCTGTATTATCATCGCCGTAATAGCCGGTTATGCCCTTTCTCGTTTCAAAGGCAAAATATTTTCAGGCTATGCCATGCTGCTGCTAGTTTTGCAGCTTTTCCCAAGCGTTCTTCTTTTGATTCCCCTTTTTGTTATTTTTTCTGGCCTTGGGCTGGTGGATAATTTGCTTTCCGTTATTCTGGCCTATACTACAGTCAATCTGGCTTTTTCTATATGGATGATCAAGGGCTTTATGGATACCATTCCTTTTGATCTGGAAGAAGCCGCCATGATTGTGCGTATTCCGGTTTACTTGAACACTAATTACGGAAACATCTGAACATGAATACGGAACACTTGAACACCTTGCCGGAAAACGGCCCCAATACAATGAAAAAAATCATTGCATAGGGGCATGCCA
>Ga0099364_10005650_pt1:0-17500 | contig 18507 bp, 17 predicted proteins | sample TergutTh196P3_FD_73070 | JGI IMG/M metagenome (GOLD analysis project Ga0099364, IMG submission 73070) | Microcerotermes parvus P3 segment gut microbial communities from Pointe-Noire, Republic of the Congo - Th196 P3 | ecosystem: Host-associated > Arthropoda: Insects > Digestive system >...
AGCAACGAAAGGAGTTTGGCCTTATCGTCGTCGGAAAGAATGATCCAACTCGGCCACTTGGCGGCTTGCTCGCTCCTGCGGATTTGTGTGTCGATAATGAACCACATGAGCGTTCCGACGCCGACATGCGGGTCGCCGACCCGGTGCAACTGCCAAGGAGGACAAACGGTAACGTCGCCGACATTGAGCGCCCAGCGACCGGCACTGGTTTCGTAGACTCCTTGACCGTGAAGGAGAAAGGTTACTTCAATGCCTTCGTTTCGGTGCCAATCGAGTCCCCAACTCTGTTGATCGATGGCGTTCCAAAACCCGACGGTCCGCAGACCCGGCAGAGCGGTTTGGGGCAGCGGTTGGCCCGGATACTGACCGCGGGAAAAAGCACAGAAGCTCAGTTCACCGCGACGTACGGCGTCTTTTAGCGGCGTACAGGTGTCGGCATTGTAAACGGCGTCGCCTTCGTGAAAAATGGGAGTCTTGGTGTACATCGGAGTCAAAGGGAAGCCGTCATTGCGCTGCAATGACAACACAAGCCGGAATGAATCGCCGCGAAGCACAATGGCGAAGCAACTGAAAATCCAAACCCATTTTTAATACGCTCTAGCGCGTTGTCAACTTTAGTTTTGGGGATTGCGTTCCCTGTCGTCTGTCACGTAGGGCCATAATGTTGATAGAAAAACTCGATAAACGACGGTTGACGTTCCCGCAAGTTCCTCTGTGGGACAAAATCGCTCCCATTTCTTTTCGGCAACGAGTCGGTCAAAAAGTTCCGGTTGAACGTTGTCGGGGAATCCGTAGTTGCCCGGACTGCGGAATCGGGCGATTTCGCTCCAATCGACGAGAACGTAACCGATGTTGCGACGTTCCAAGTCGTCCAGCGAAGTGGCGTTGAAACAGGTTGCGTACTCGATGGGAACATCGTACAAAAACGCTTTCGCTTCGCCGATGAGCAGGATTTTTCTGTCGTCTTCCGGCGGATTGGCATTGAACCAGACCGACCACGGCGATGTTACGGTGGGGTCTTTGCGAATGGCGTCCAGAGGTGCCAAATAGTGGTTCAACTTGCCCGGTGCCGCCGCGCCGCCGAGAAGGAAACCGTAGACGCAACCGATTCCGAGCAGGCCGATCGACGCTCGCCGATCAAGCCGCGTTGCTCCGACCGCTGCCATCAGCGACAGGACAGGAAAGATCGGAATCCAAAACCGATCAATCCGATGTGTCAGCAACCACCAACAGACGAGAACAAATAGAACCCAGTAGAACAAAACTTTTAGCCGCGCAGCGAACCTTTCTTTTGACCACATAGCGAGAAACAAAAACGGAACGATCAGCGGTGAGTTCCACGGACTCGTCAACAGCACGCGGAGCAGATCGACGCCAAGGGTGATCGGCGAAAAATCTGGCGGCGAATGGATGCGCGTCCATCGGGCGTCGACTTCCGGCGTCCAGGTTCCAGTCGAATCGCCAAAGATCGAATAACAGAGCGGATACACGGGATTGCCCGTATAATACCAGTTCTTGATGTACCAGCCGCCGCAGGCGAGAAAGACGCCGAAGAGAAAAAACGCGGCGGCGTAAAATTTGTACTTTTTTCGTAACAAAACGAAAACGAAGAGCGGCAACACGACGAAGAGCATTGCCGGATATTTGCAAGCGGCGGCGCAACCGGCGAAGAAACCGGCAAGGAACACGGCACGCTTCGGCGATAGCATAGCGGCGTAAATGGCAAAGAAGGCGTACATTCCGACGACGGAATCAATGAGTCCAACCGACGAAACGTACAGAATCCACGGCGTCGTCATATACAACACCAAAGCAATCAGCCCGACGTTTTCTGAATAGAACCGTCGTCCGAAGGCGTAGAGTCCGAGAGCGGTCAGCGGCGTCGTCAGAGCGATGAGCGTTTTGCCGACCATTGCTCCGGTGAAGGCGTTGCCGGTGAGGCAGATGCCCCAAACGACGAACATTTCGGCCCCGAACGGCATATTGGCATAAACGTTATGCGATTGGAATCCGATGTGTCCAGACTGTGCCATTTCACGGGCACCGGCCAAGTGGTATGAGAGGACATCGTAATCCGTCGATGGAACCATCCCACCGAGAACGACGAGCAGTGAGAATATCGAAAACACGGCAAATCCCAACCTTTTCGCCGCCGATGGGAGTGCCGATGGGACAGTTTTTTTGGCGCGTGCCATTCCCCATACGCAACACAATCCGAGCAATCCTGCTGGAGCAAAAAAATAGGAAATCAACGTGTCTGAAAATCCGAAGCCGATAAAGCCGCTCCAGCAATACCAAAAATACAGTGCCGATAACGCTCCTAAACCGGCGACCGTCAGAAAAAGAACGAGTTCGAGCGGCGAAAATCGTAAAATTTGCCTATTATGTACAAATGGCAACAAGAGCATCACACCGCATCCGAACGCCGCCATCAGACAGAGCAGCGTGTAGCCCAAGATCGGCAAGCGGTCCCCAAGCGCAATGGTTCCCGCCGAGCCGGTCCATGCGGCGAAGTATTCATCGGGCAGCAGCAGGAACGTGAAGAACGTTCCCCGTGGCAGGCCTTGTTCGGACGGCAGCGCAAAGAAAACGGCTAGGTACAGACCGATGGCACCGAGGATCGGCCAAAAGAATCGGGAATTCAGTGGAGAAACTCTCGGCGGCATCGGCAAACTGCGGGTAAAAGGAAAAAGCAAGACCGCCCACAGAGCCGGGGGCTGTGCCCCCGACGTGTACACTCAGGAAAGTATTCCCTTGGCGAAACACTACGTTCGTGGAATTTCGTAGCCTTTGCGTTGTTCCCTTGCGATGAAACTCTGCGATTGGGGATCGCCCGTCTTTTCGGTCTTCGGATTCCAGGCAATTTCGCGTCCCAGACGGGCAGTAATCGCACAGAGATGGCATACCGTCATCGCCTGGACATGCGAGTAAAGGTCGGAAACCGGCAGCCCGCCCTCACGCATGCATCTGACGAAGTTTTCCTTGTGTCCCTCGAAGCGTTTACCGTTGTAGAGTTTGTTGAACTCTTCGTCCGGGAACATGTCCCGAACCTTGTCCTTGATGTCTTCAAACGGTTTTCCCGCGATCCGTCCCCGATTGACATACATGCGTCCCTCGGTTCCCTCGAAAAGAATACCATTTCCGTCCGGCGAATGACTGACAACGTGCATCACTGCTCCGTCCTCGAATGTGCATGCGATGTCAAATCTCTGCGAAGTATTGAACTTGTTGTCTTCCGTCGGATAGCCGTCCTTGTAGGGCATCGGATGTTCCGCGATAACCGGCGTGAATTTGACGGGACCATCCCCTTCTTTGAGCCTATCAAGTGCCCACATGGCACAATCAACGTGGTGGGCGCCCCAATCGGTGAACTTTCCGCCACTGTATTCGTACCACCATCGGAAATGGCTGTGAACCCGTTGCGGTATGTAATCAACCTCCTTGCACTGTCCCTGCCAGACGTCCCAGTCGAGCCATTTCGGTGGCGTTCCTTTGGCAAATGGTCCGCCCACATCGCCGCCGCCGATGTCGCAGGTGATCTTTTGGATCTTGCCCAAAAGCCCCTTACGTACCATAAGCGTTGCGAGGGCAAACTCGTTCCGCTGGCTCCGCTGCTGCGTTCCGACTTGAAACACTTTGTCATATTTTTTGCCCGCCGCCCGGATCAGTTGGTCTTCTTCAATCGTCAATGTGAGTGGCTTTTCGCAGAAAACGTGTTTTCCCGCCTGCATTGCTTCGATGCTGATTTTCGTGTGCCAGTGATCCGGCGTGCCGATGGACACAACGTCGATGTCGTCCCGCTCAAGGATTTTGCGGTAATCCTTGTAGCCGTCGGGATTGATCTTGCTGCCGTCCACTCTTCTGCCGATGTTGTCATCGTTTTGCGCATTACGCAAATGCTCCGAATCGACATCGCAGACGGCGACGATGTCGACGAGTCGATTGAATCCGTGGGCATTGCCGCGTCCCATACCGTTGACGCCGATGCAGCCCATTCGGATGCGGTCGCTCGCTTGCTGGGCAAGAATGGGCTGTTGACTCGAAAGGAAATAGGGAACGGTGCCGACGGCCGCAGCAGTAACGGCGGATTGCCTCAGAAAATCACGACGTGTAGTCTTGCTCATAAAATCTCCTCAATCGAAAGGGGGAACACCGGAACACTCGGAAACATCGCGGTCAGTCTAACCATCTTGGAGTGTCTTGTCAAACAGGTCAGAACAAAATGCCAGTCGAGCGGTCGAACGGTCCTTGTGATCTTGTTGACTTTTTTTAAACTCTGTGGGGAGGGACGTCGATAAGAGAAGTGATACTGTTTAGAAGCACGGCGCTGTCGGCATTTGCCAACCAAACTGCCCGTATTAACTGAACGAAACAAGGATGTCGTCCCATGGCTCGCAGATATCGCATTCTTTCGGTCCTTTCGTTGATTGTATTTCTGCTCGTATTTTCCGTAGAAACGCAGGTGTTTGCGGACGACGGTAGTGATATCGTGGCAACCTCGCTCGTAATGGCACAGTCGCGAATGTATCGTTCGGTGTATCAGCAAATCGCAAGAGAATGGGCAAGCGACTGTCCTGACCATCCCGTGATGGGACGAAATGTCAGCGGTCAAGCACCGAGACCGTATCGCACGGCGTGGATGAATTTCGTCGGACGCGGCGAACAGTATGCGAGCGGTTACTTCGGTGAAAACTATCTTCTCCAGTCTTACGGTGTGCAGGTTGGGTTCTCACTGTTGTCAGATTGTCGGAACTCTTTTGGCATTACGTATGGTCGCGAGGAGAGCAAGCTCGGCAACTTCAGCGATACGGTACGTGGGGAGGACAACTACCTCGGCTTGTATTATGGACGGGCCTTTGTCACGGATATTGATTTTCGCGGATATGTTGGTGGCGGTTGGCAGAAAAATCGGCTCACTCGAAACAGCGGCGGAAATGCCTATCACACACACTACGGCGGAAACACGTTTAACATCGACGCCGAAATCGGGCGACGTTTCCTGACGGAACGCCTGTGGACGCTCCGCCCATTTATCGGCCTCGACTTGGCGCACGCCGGAATCGGACGATCAACGGAAGTATGCTCCAGCGATCCGAACTCGAACGAATACCAGTCATACGATCGGGCAACGCTCACGCAATTCCTGTCGCGCATCGGCTTTGAAGTGGGCAAAGGCTGGCGAAGGTTTGACGTCAATTCCGGTTTCCACTTTGCATGGAACTGGGCCGATACCAATCCGGCCGTGAAGGTTTATTATCCCACGGGCGATGCCGCTATGAGTCGGGCCGCCAGCATTGGACGTTTCGCCCTCGTCCTGGATGTTGGTGTCAACTGGTACATCACACCGGAACGAAACACGATGTTCTACCTGAACTACGTTGGTGACATCAACCTGGATCGCCACGGCACCGGCGGAAACACCGGATACGTCGGATTTATGTGGAAGTTCTAGAGCGTATTAAAAATTGCTCTGGACAAAATTTCTGTCACCCCCGCGCAGGCGGGGGCCTAGACTCCAGACGAAATTGAGTTTGCTTCATCACCATAAACTTTTGCCATTAAAGAAGATGTGAACATCTGTTCTCTAGGCCCCCGCCTACGCGGGGGTGACGATAAAAAATCCAGAGCAGTTTTTAATACGGTCTCGTACAAAGTCGTGGAAATGGAATTCGTCATCCCCGCGAAGGCGGGAATCTAGAGCATCGACGTCGTTGAGTTTGTTTCATCGCCGTAACCTTTTGCCATTAAAGACTATGTGGACATTTGCCCTCTAGGCCCCCGCCTTCGCAGGAATGACGGGAATTTTGTCCAGACCGATTCGGAATACGCTCTCAAACATCAAACATGAAAACACTCTACCTTATGCGTCACGGCAAATCGTCGTGGGACTTTCCCGGCCTGACGGATCGGGAACGACCGCTTTTGGACAAAGGCATTGAGCGTACCGAAAAACGGGCACGGGAACTTAAAGAAACCGGCGTAAAACTCGAAGCCATTTGGACCAGCGATGCCGTTCGGGCAATGCAAACGGCGGAAATCGTGCGGAATATTTTCGATCTTCCAGAAGAAAGCGTTTTCGTCGAACCACTCATTTACGATGCCGAGCATGTTAACGATCTGCGGCGGGTTGTCCTGTCGGTTCCAGACGAATTTGAAACAATGCTCCTCGTCGGACACAATCCATTGATCACGGAACTTGCGAGGATTTTTACGCGAAACCTCCTCGACGAGATGAGCACCTCGCAAATTGTCGCCGCTGAAATGGCCGCTCAAGACGCCGGAATACGGGCTAAATGAATCCTATTTTCCTTCGCGGAGTCGATTTCCGAGATAATTGTCCAGGTCGGGAACGGCAAGTATCTTTTGGAGCGTCTGTTCCAGCGGATATTCGATACGCCTGAACGTCAATGTCATATCTTCAAGGACTACATAACAGGCCCTCGGGTCGCGGTCTCTTGGCTGGCCGACGGAACCGACGTTAACCATTACCTTTTTGGCGCCAAGTGTATAGCGACCGCCAATGTCGGACGGAGCGAAAAACTCCCGATCTTCCGTAAAAACGCCGGGAACGTGGGTGTGTCCTTGGAACGAATACTTCGGAACGAGTGCAAAGAGACGCTCCATTTTTCGTTCGTTGTAGATGTCGTCTTGAAAAACGTACTCATTCAACGGATTACGTGTCGAACCGTGAACGTAAATAAAGTCGTCTTCCTGAACGACACGGGGTCTTTCACTGAGAAAGTTCCAGCGTTCGTCGGCGTCCACAAGGTGGCGGTTCTCAAGTTGCTCACGTGTCCAAAAAATTGCCCGCTCCGCACTGTTGTTGAAACCCTCCGGATCGAACAGGGCCGCCTGATCGTGGTTGCCGAGCAGACAAACCGTAGCGACCTTTCTCATTCGGTCAATACACTCGACTGGATTCGGACCATACCCAACAAGATCACCGAGACAGTAAATCTCCGTAATCCCCTGCGATTCGATGTCACCAAGGATGGCGTCAAATGCTTCGAGATTGCTGTGAATGTCGCTAATGATCGCTCGTTTCAACGGAACACCTTGCCGAATGAAAAAGAATTCCTAAACTCCCTCACATCGACAACAGGAGGGCCATGTAATCATACAGTGTACTTCGAATAGAACAAGACACCACATCCATTTTTTTTGAAAAAACAGTTCGTCTTCAAGTTTTTCTTCCGAACCGTCGTTGGCTTTCTTTCGTAGGACGGGCGGATGTGTATGGTTGCCGTTTTTTGTTCCACGCATGGAGAGGTCAATATGTCCAACACCGCCCCCCCCCCTCAACATCTTCGTCCAATGTCTCAAATCTGGCTGCCGGGCGGTTGCAGGCGGTATTCCGCACTATCCCCTGCAAGCCGACATTGCCGCCGACCGACTCGCAGACTATTATACCTTACCTTGCCAATTAAGCGACCATTTTTATTCGCCCTTACAGGGCGGATAGGATCGCTAAAAACACTGGGGAATTCAACTTTTTACAAAATCACTGGCGCAAAATCTGGCATTCTCTCTTTTTACAGGCCGTTTCGCTCTCCGAAACGGTCTGTTTTCTTTTCCCGATTTATACCCGACTTTTCCGATCCGTGCAAGCCGATCAAACACGTCTACATCGCCTCCACAGAGGCCGTAGGAACGATTGACCACCGGTAGAGGAAAACTCCGAAGCGCCGCAAATGGCCGCCTGTGCGATAAAAACTTTGGCACTGACAAGCCTCGACGCCGTACAAGTTGGCCTACCGAGGATGGCGAGTTGCGAGTTTATCGCAACTGCAAACGCATACTGGACGACGCATTGATTGCGCCGATCAAGTTACCGGAATGTCTTGAAGAGAAAATCAAAGACTGATTCCATTCGGAACCGGCGAAAACGCAATAACAGCACTTGCGATTGAGCCGGTACTCCGACGCAGTGTCCTACCATTTTGGGAAACTTTCGCACCGTTGCCAACCGAATTGAAGAACGAGAAAACACTCTACCGCACTCATGCCGATCCGTTTTATACGGTGGAACATCAAGACGTTTGGAATATGGCCGATATTGAAATAATGGTAACGGAAACATCCGAGTCGAACATCCGCCATGTAAAGGCAACCTCATTTTTACCTTGTTTTTAAGGCTTAAAATAGGGAATGACACGCTGAACACCCCAAGGGCAATTTTCGATTGTTTTCTAACACAAAATACACGAACTTTGCCTTGTGGCCGATTAGCATTGACAAACCGGAAAGGCTGGCCATTCCTGGATCGTCCAGACGTTGTCGGCAAGGCCCGCTGACAACGCCGGACGACACGGCCCCGGACGACCAGCAGGACGGCGAAGCGCGCGGACCGACCAACAAAAATTGTAACTGTAAATACTAGAGCGTATTAAAAACTGCTCTGGATTTTTTATCGTCACCCCCGCGTAGGCGGGGGCCTAGACCCTAGACGTCATTGAGGTTGTTTCATCGCCATAAGCTTTTGCAATTAAAGAAGATGTGAACATCTATTCTCTAGACCCCGCCTGCACGGGGGTGACGGGAATGTTGTCCAAACCCATTTTTAATACGCTCTAGAGTCGCTGGCGGCACACGCTGCACATAGCAAGACTCTGGACGAGTTCGCTACGGCGTTGAAGTGATTAAGGGCAAGCGGGAGCGTTTGTTCTTTTCCCGCCCTTGTCCCTGACGTATTCTTTTTGTTCCAGTAATAATCTTTGGCTTTTTCCAAACTGGAATAGACTGCTCCTTTCAAGTCTGATTCGTCAGGCCGCTTGTGTCGGAGTACAAGGAGTTCGGCATTGGTTTTTGATTTGTAAAAGGCTCAACAAAAATCACGGGAAATTGACTTTGTTATACGCTTCCGTGATCTCGTCTACTATTTTCGTTACTGAATCAGCGATCTTTTGCGGTGTGATGTCGGATTTGTCGAGATCAAGTGGGCGAATGTAAATCCACCAGTCCTTGTTTCCCTCGCAATACTCAAATCCGCATTTTTTCAGGAACTCCCGCGTGAGGGCGGCATAATCAACATCGTCAAAGTCTTCTTTTGTTATTGCGACGCAAAATGGATGTTCGACAATGATCCCGTGTGATGCGAGACAGTTCCACTCGTTTATGCTGGCACCGAAACAAAATACGCCCCACTTTGGGCCTCTCATTCGATGAAGGTAGTATCCGTAATTTTTCCTGCCACTCGTTATCTTTAGAGTCAGCGAACCTCCAAACCGTTCCAACAATAAGGTTTTGGCTTCATCCGACCATCTTTTGAGTAGGTCGAAGTTTTCCCGATAGGAGGCCACAGTAGTACCCGGTGGAATTTCAAACGGCGGCAATGCCCATCGTTCCAAAAACTTCTTCGTCAGTTCTGATGTGCGTTTCTCAATGGCTTGCGAATTCCAGACCGGAATTTTCGCAAGTGCTCTGGTCATCTCGAAACGGCTTTGCTCGTAATAGGAGAGTTTGTCACGAAAAGACCGATTACTTGCTCCGCGATTCAAACTTTTTTCAAGCAACGTCCAGTTGCCTATGCTATTCAGTTGCTTGGATATTTGTTCCCGATCTTCCTCCGAGTATTGATCGGTTTCGCCATCGTGCCATCCCTCTTCCGGATTGACAGGAAAGATATGTTCAAGGTCGATTCCCACGGATTCTTCTTGTGACTCTTTTTTGCTCGTAGATGATTTTTTGATGTCCGCGTTCGTCATTCCGTGCAGTTTTGCGAGTATGGCAACGCCGTGGTGCTTGCAACCCGTCTGCAAAGCCAGGCGTATGGCGTTCTCCGTCGGCTGACAGTTGGGGTGAAAAATTATCTGCGAAAGTTTCGTGAGAAAGAGTTTTCTGTCCGACTCACAGGGTTTCAAGGCGTTGTACAGGCTGGGCATCAAGTCTTCGACTGGACGGGAGCCGACAACGCCGCATCGGAAATAGAACGTTTCAAGTAAACGTAGTATGTGTAGCAATACGGCTCGGTCGAAAGTTCCTTGTTTATAATCGTTCAGAATTGCCATCAAAAACGGATGTGCCGATTCGCCGAACTTGTTGAGCGTGATGAGATATTCCTGTATTTCTTCATCTATTTTTTCATCGTCTTCTTCAGCCGGATTAAGCAATAATTTGTAACACGCCGAGAGTGCTTTCCACTTTTCACACCATTGGCGTAGAGTCGTTTCATCACTCAAATCCTCACCGTTTTCCGTGAAGAACTTTTTGAACGTCACGAAAATGTTGTGCTCCTCATCGTCTTTCCTTGCCTTGACCATTCTTCCGGTTTCGAGACTCAAATAATGACGAAAGAAATCGTTCAAGTGAGACACGCCGTTCTTCGTCGTCGTGTTCGACTCGAAAGAGTCGATCCAGTAATTCTTTTCGATGTCGTCTTGAACATTCCGCTCGTATCCGATGAGAATGTAGTTGTTGATGAGTTCGGCATCGGTCAATGGCTTTCCCGTGCTGTTCAGACTCTCGAAAACCTGTTGCGCCGTCTTACCGTCAGTGATTTTTATGTCGACACATTCCAGATTTTTCAATCCCGTCCAAATATTCGCCGGATTTCCCGCGATTGCCCTCTTGAAGAACTCGAAATTCTTGTGAAACTGTGAGCCGGTTGTCGAAGTCCCTTTCTCAAACACAATGGCATCCAAGAGCGGTTCTCTTTCGACGAACGGACGAACCCGCGTTTTGTCTTGCTCTGTTGGGTGATACAGAATCTTTTTGATTGTATCTTGATCCGGTACGTTTTCCGAATGCAAGAGGGCGGCAAGCAATAGCGTTACTGTAATCAGTCGTTGCTGTCCGTCGACGAGCGTGCGTTCCGTGCCGGTTTCCGTTGAAAGAATGGAGCCGATGAAGTGCGGTCGATTCGTGGTAATGCTGTCTAACAGGGCTTGACAATTTGCTTGATCCCAACGGTAATTCCGTTGGTAGGCAGGAACGGCAAAGGTTGTGTCGCCGGACAGCCATTCGATAAGGTTGACGGCTTCGGCTCTAACATTGGTGTTGGCCGGATGGGACATTTTTGTTCTTTCACAAAGGGTAGCGTAAAAATTACCGGTTACACAGTGTTTGGAATCTTTCGGACTCTACTCTCAAGCGTACCCACTTCTCGCCCGATTTCAAGTCAGGAGCATTTTTCTTGGGAAATTGTCCACGCCGTCGGTCCAGATTGGCGTGGACGGTGCTGTTTTCTCGCGTCCGATGGTCCGATCATCCGCCTTGGTCAGTCGGCCTGTCTTGCGAAGTCCATTTCCTTCGACGAGGTGTTCGACGATGGAGACGACTTGTTCTTGTGGCAACCGCGAATCGAAGAGCGGAGTGCCTTGGCATTCGGAAAATCGCTTTTTGCTGACCGAGCAATAAAGTAGTCGAATGTCGTTGTTTTTCCCCTACCGCGTTCGCAAACGGAAATTATTTTCGCCGCGAACACCGTGTTTCGGACAATTTTTATTCACGCAACAAAAGTTTTCAAGTCGTCCATGACCGTTCTCCTGGAGTCCAAAGCCTTATCGTCTCAAGAGTTAGGGACGAGACGTCAGGATAGCGGTTTTCTGGAAGTGTGTCAGTACTGACGATTCACAAGGGAAAAAATGAACCGAAGTGAAAAATTGTCTTGAAAAATTGACCAATTTAGGGGATAATGGATTTGGCTCGCCATTACGTCATTCCCGCGTAGGCGGGAATCTAGAGGAAGGGGTGGAACATCCTCCCTCTAGGTCCCCGCCTACGCGGGGGTGACGGGTATTCACAATTTTAGAGTCGATGAGGTACTAGGTTCCCGCCTATGCGGGGATGGCAAAACTTTCCTGAACTGCACTCCTTTTTGGAGGAAATAATGATGAAAACCGAACATACCATTCTTTTCCGTCGTCCTGCGTTCACTTTGGTCGAGTTACTGGTCGTCATTGCGATTATCGCCATACTGGCCGGAATCATTATTCCGGCGGTCAATGCCGCCCGCGAAGCCGCCCGCCGCGCCCAATGCCTCGACCGAATGCGGCAAATCGGAATCGCGCTCCATACCTACGAAAAAGCCAATAACGGACTGCCGGGGTATATGAATCAACTTCCAGCAGGCGTTAGAACGTCGCCATTCAGTTGGCCGACAGCAATTCTCGCGGAACTCGGTGAATCACAACGCTATGAACGTTTGATAAAGCCTACACCTCCTGGCCCTGATCTTACAGCTGTCACCGCATTACCCATTTTGCTCTGTCCCAGTGCCCAAAAAACACTTCAGGACAGTCCGCTTCCTCTAAGTTTCGTGGTCAACTGTGGCCCAGCTCTGCCTAGTCCGCCCCCCTCTCAGTTTTGCCTGTTTGTTAATCGTTCCGGTACGTCGCCCCCATCTAAAAAGAAGCTGGAAGACATCAAGGATGGTACGAGCAACACGATTCTTTTGACGGAAAATTTACAGGCGAAGGATTGGTACGCTTCGGCAGTAATTGCCGATCTCGGATTCCAATGGCACGATGGCAACGCGTCTACGGTCGTTCGCATCAATGAAGATCGTTCGGGCTCACTTGGGAACCACGCCCGTCCGTCGTCGAATCATCCCGGTATCGTCAATATGCTCTATGCTGACGGCTCGGCAAAAACAATGAGTGACGATGTTGGATTAGGGCCTTATCTTACCGCCGTTTGTCCGGATGACGCTGCGGCACAGACTCCGATAGCGAATGGTGGTTTGGGGTATTCGACAGGACCATCAGGGGTGTTCACACAGGATCATTGGTAGCGCACGAACCGGGATCCCTCCGGGCGTGTTTTCCACGAACCGCAAGTTAGCCGAGCGCAACCTTGACGCAACTCGAGTGGATCGCTCGACGGATTAACGGTAATTGTCCAACACCGTTTCGATCCGCTGGAAAATGTCGTCGACGGTTCCGAGACCCTCAATGACTTTGACGAGCCCCTTCTTGCCGTAATAATCGAGCAGCGGACTCGTTTGATTGTAATAAGCGACGAGGCGTTCGCGGATCACTTCAGGCTTGTCGTCGGCGCGGCCGCGTCCAGCCAAGCGGCGATAGAGTTCATCGTCCGGCACCCGCAGTTCGAGGACGACATCCAGCGGCGTTTTCTTTTCGGCGAGCATCTTGTCGAGCGCCTCCGCTTGGGCAATTGTCCGTGGGAAGCCGTCGAGTAGGTACCCGCCTTGGCAATCGGGGGCTTGGAGACGCTCGGCGATGATACCGATAATCACGTCGTCCGGCACCAATTGGCCTGCCGACATAAAGGTTTCCGCCTTGAGACCGATTTCGGTCTTGGCGTCCCGCGCCGCTCGCAGCATGTCGCCGGTCGAGAGATGCGCCGGATGGTACTTTGCAATGATTCGTTCCGCTTGGGTGCCCTTGCCCGCTCCGGGAGGACCGATGAAAACAATTCTCATTTTAGTTACAAGTTACGAGTGACTAATGACGAGTCGGATAAACGACCTCGCCGTTATCGATGTTTTTTCGAAAATGTTCCGGTATGGCATGGTAATCCAGCAAATCGACACGGAACGGCAAATCGGACTCCATCAAGGCATCTTTCAGATTCGCCAACAGTTTCCAATCCAATTTTTCGTTGCCGCAAACACACAAATCAAGATCGGAATACTTCCTCGCAGTTCCATTGCAGCGTGAACCGAAAGCCCGAACCTCGCAGTCCGGTACGAATTCCGATAAAATCATTTCGACCATTTTCAAATGGGCCGGTGCAATGTCGATCATACCTTCACAACAATCGCATTTCTACACAAATAATCTTATTCAAGATTATCAACAGATAAAACAGATTTTAAAAGATAGAAAAAGCTGAAAGAATAGAACAAATGGACAATTAGCAAGAGATGCTTGTTTCAAATCGCCTGTTCTCCCTTATTCTCTCTTTTGAAAATTATCTGTGTCAATCTGTTTTATCTGTTGATATTTGAAAAAATGCAATCATTGCATCAACCGTTTCGAATAGCGAGGTTTTGCAAAACGACTTCGGCTTCCGGAACGAATCGCACGGTGGCCTCATACACTTCAGCGGCAATGTCGGCACTGTAAATATGTGACGTACTGTTTCGAGCTTGGTGAAACGCCATCCATTTTTCCACATCGTCGATCAGGCCGTTTTCGGCTGCACGGCGGAACAACTCAATTCGAGGCGATCCAAAGAGGACATCGGGACTGACATTCTCTTCGATCCAACGTTTCATTGCCTTCCAGCACAACTCGTAGGATATCTCAAAGTTCTGGATAATACCGGAACGGAACGTCGCCTGCTGTAACGGTGAAAATGTCGATCCGTTCCGAACGAAGTCTTCGACCGATTCCCGCAAAACCGTTAGGGATTGGGCAAGCGAGGTAAGATTCAATACCATATTAAACGGATATTCCGGGTTATTAGTAACTCGTCACTTCTTTTCCAGCAGTCCCTTATAGTTTCGCATTACGAGGTGGCTGTCGATCTTGTCAACGAGATCGATGATCACGCTGACGACGATCAGGAGGCTCGTGCCGCCGAAGAAACTAGCGATCATAAAGTTTTGCGGACCGACAATCACAGCTGAAATGATCGAAGGCAATACCGCGATGAGTGCGAGGAATCCGGCTCCGACGTATGTGATTCGGATCATCACTTTTTCAAGGTAGTCTGCTGTCCGACTGCCGGGGCGATAGCCGGGAATAAATGTTCCGTAATTCTTCAAGTTGTCTGCCATATCCTTGGGATTAAAGGTCACGGCAGTCCAGAAATAACAGAAGAAGAAAATCATGGCGATGAACATTACGTTATACGAAAATGTCTGCCGTATGAAAATGTCGTGGCAGGTGCCAATGAACCAGTTTGTCGGATGGTAGACATACAGGTAATTGAAAAGAGCCTGTGGGAAAAGGAGCAGACTGCTGGCAAAAATGATCGGCATGACACCCGCTTGATTGACCTTGAGCGGCAAAAACTGACGGGTGCCGCCGACGGTCTTGCGACCGCGAACGTGTTTGGCACTTTGCGTCGGAATACGGCGCTGGCCTTTGGTAATGAAAATCACGCCGACGACAACGGCAACAAACAGAAAACCCAAGACGATGAGCAATTCGACGCCCATTCGTCCACTGGAGGAGCCTAACTGGAAATGACCGTCTCTCATCGCACTTGCTCCGAGTGTCGTGAGTGCACTTGGCAAGTTGGCAATGATACCGGCCATAATGAGCATACTGATTCCGTTGCCGATTCCATACTCGTCGATTTGTTCGCCCAACCACATAAGGAATGCCGAACCTGCCGTCATGGTGAGAACCGCAGTGAAAATCCATGCCCAAGACAAGTTTCCATTCTCGTTCAGCAAGGACTCGTTAAGAACGCCCATTCGTCCTACGGTAAGGACCAAGGCGAAACTTTGGACGATACAGATAAAAACGGTGGCATACCGGGTATATTCGTTGATCTTTTTTCGACCGCTTTCGCCTTCCTTTTGAAGTTGTTTGAGCGGTTCATAAACCGTTGCGAGAAGTTGAAAAATAATCGATGCCGAAATGTACGGCATGATCCCAAGGCCAAAAATCGTGAGATTTTGAAACTGCGTCCCGGTGAAAATCGCCGCATGAGCCATCAACCCGGCGAGGCCGCTGGTATCCTGCGCCCACATTTGCTTCATTTTTTCCGGGTCGACAATCGCCAAAGGAATGTACCATCCGATACGGTACACGGCGAGAAGGCCGAGTGTGAGAAAAATCTTCTGGCGAAGTTCGGGAATCGAAAAAATGACGCGGATTTTCTGGAACATGATTTCAACCTTGTTTTAATGCGAAAAGTACGAAATGGCGAAACTATTTTTGCACCATTAGACCTGTGCCATAACCCACCCCCGTCGTCATTTCCGCGAAAACGGGAATCTAGAGAAACGGGGTCAACATCTTACGTCTAGTCCCCGTTTTTGCGGGGGTGACGGGTTATGGAAGTCTATTCCGCACCTTTCGCATTGAAAAAATACGTCGGCGAATGAAAATCACCCTTTCGGCTTGCGAGGCTTCATCTTGTTTTTGACGACTGGCTTTTTTCCGGGCAATTGCGTCACTTTTCCTCCGACGGCTTCGATTTTTCGTTTTGCCGATTCGGAAAACGCATGGGCCGACACGTTCAGAGTCTTCGTCAAATCTCCGTCGCCGAGGATTTTAATGGAGTCGAACACTTTCTTGACGATGCCCTCTTCTTTGAGAAGTTCTGGCGTGACTTCTGTTCCGGGGTCGAAATAAAACTCGAGGACGTCAAGGTTGACGGCAACAACAACCTCGGCGAACCCCTTGTTGTTGAATCCACGCTTGGGGATTCGGCGAACGAGCGGCATTTGACCGCCTTCGAACACAGGATTCATCGACGAACCGGATCGGGAACCCTGTCCCTTGTGTCCGCGCTGACTGGTTTTGCCGCGACCACTACCAGTACCGCGACCAACCCGTCGAGGCTTCTTCCCGGCAGTCGACAGTTTATTGACATCATTGATATTCATGATAGGGAAACTCCTCGAAGTTGTTCGACCTTCGCTTGCGTTCTAAGTTGCATCAAGGCGTCGATCGTCGCTTTGACGACGTTCGTCGGATTCGCCGTCCCATAATTTTTCGTCAGGATGTCAGCGATGCCACAGGCCTCACAAACGGCACGGACTGCCGAACCGGCGATGACACCCGTACCAGGACCAGCAGGGACAAGTACGACCCGGGCGGCTCCGAAGCGACCGACGACTTCATGCGGAATCGTTGAACCGAGATCGGGACGATCCTCCCTGTGAGCTTTAAGCTGTACGCTCATCATTTTACGTGAGCCATCCTTAACTGCTTTGTCGACCGCTGGCGGAACTTCGTTTGCTTTACCGTAGCCCCAAGCGATACGGCCTTTTCGGTCCCCCACGACGACGAGGGCTGCGAAACTAAACCGACGTCCGCCCTTGACAACTGCAGCGCAACGTTTGATTTTGACGACCTTATCAGTCAACTCGCCTTGTGTATTTTCGTTAGACATCGTTTGGGTGCGGGTGCGGGGTGTGGAACGAGGATAGGGGTTTGAGGAGTATTCCACACCCTAAATATCTTGTCAAAACTAAATGTTGGGATTCAAATATTTGCCCCGTAGGGGCATCATAATTTAGCCTAGGGCGTAAGCCCTAGGCGGTTCACGCGGGTTCGCTCTTGCTCGCCTAGGGCTTACGCCCTAGGCTATTGTATGTCGCCCCTACGGGGCTAGGAATGGCTACCACATCCAAAATTTTATACTACCAAGACACTAATTCCACACCCCCTCATTTTTTCTTGGAGGCTGATTTGCCGGCTTGCATTTTGGCTTGGATTTTGGCGTCTTTGGACACTTTTTCCTTTTTCGGAGTGCTTCTCTCCTTGGCAACCTTCTCTTCACCGGCGGAACCGATGTCGAGACCGCCTTTCCGTGCGGCGTCGGCTAAGGACTTCAAGCGTCCGTGATACCTGAAACCGTGACGGTCGAAAGCGACCTGCGTAATTCCGGCGGCCAAGGCTTTTTTCGCAATGGC
>Ga0099364_10005651_pt1 | contig 18505 bp, 11 predicted proteins | sample TergutTh196P3_FD_73070 | JGI IMG/M metagenome (GOLD analysis project Ga0099364, IMG submission 73070) | Microcerotermes parvus P3 segment gut microbial communities from Pointe-Noire, Republic of the Congo - Th196 P3 | ecosystem: Host-associated > Arthropoda: Insects > Digestive system > Gut ...
GTTCTCAAGCGTTTGTAGCACTCGCTCCTGAATGGACAAACTGTTGCACAGCTTGAAAAGTTCTATCATTTGCAAGGTATTGAACCACCCACGTTTGACTTTAAAGGATGTAGATTACTTAGGAGAGTGGCCCAATGAAAATGAAAAACTACAAGAGACTCGTATCCCTGTTCCTGACGTTTTCCCTGTTAATACAAATCGTACCTATGAATTTTTCAAACGCCTATAGTTCATCTCAGCAAGTTGATGATTACTCATCCCATTGGGCCGCAGAGGACATCCGGTTCCTAATGGACAGAGGGATTGTCATCGGTTATCCGGGCGGCGAAATCAGGCCTGACAACATAATCTCCCGGGCTGAGAATGTGGCGGTTGTAAACAGAACGTTTGAATTCACAGAGGAAAGCGAGGATAACTTTCCCGATGTGGACGACAGCATTTGGTATGCCAATCATTTCCGTATAGCAAAAGAGCAAGGCTACGTATACGGTGACGACAAAGGAAACGCCCAACCAGAAAAGAACATCACCAGGGATGAGATGGCTGTCCTTTTGGCTAACATACTAGAATGGGAACTTACAAAAACGAAGACGGGTTTCGTTGACAACGATACGATACCCAATTGGGCGCTGGACAGTATCGTTGCCTTAGAGGAAAGAGAAGTAGTATATGGATTCCCGGACGGAACGTTTAGACCTCTGAACAACCTGACGCGCGCCGAAGCGTTCGCGATGGTTGCGAGAGTTCTGAGAATGGTGGAGGAGGGAAAACTGATTGTCAAAGAAAAAGAGATTGAAGAGAATGAAGAGGCTGAGATTGATGAGAATAATGATGAACCTCCTGCTGGTCCACCGCTTACTAATACACCGCACGGTCCTTCTCGTCGTTATACCCCGCCTCCATCCGCTACTCCGGTATTGCAAATATCCATAGAAGGCGACTTGAAGGAAAACCGTAAGCTAACTATATCGGGTGCAGTGTCTACGAGGTCAAGCTCTGATTACGAACGCCTGATTGCTGATGGAGTGGTGTCCCTGCAAATCAAGCCTTTGGACGAAGACACTTCCGACTTGGTGATTTGCATTGATGACGATACAGCGACGGCTGATTTCAATGAGCTTATCATTAAACAAGCGGGAGATTATGAGATCACATTCATGGTAGACAGGGAGTATGACCCCATAACCCTGACAAACATCATCACAATAGCAGAAGATCAAGCGCCTGTAGCCGATTTTGAATTGGAAGAGGTTTATTACAGGGATGCCACACGGAAAGCCAATATTCAAGTCGAGAATAAATCATCTTCTCCGGATGGCGACAAGATCGGGAAATGGCTTTGGACGGTCATACATGATAAAGACAACGATGGTATATTCCTAGAGACAGACGCGGCTACGGTTGAGTATACAAAAGACGAGCTTGAATCATATTTGGCTGAAGAAGTCGGTTTTTATCAAATCCAACTGACCGTCACCGAAGCTTATGAGGACACAATACCGAAATTCTTGTTCGATAGCGACTATCTATCCTGCGCCAGTGAACCGAAGGTGTTTGAGGTGAAGAACAAAGCTCCGTCTATTTCCGGGCAAGTGGGCAGGGCGATGCAACTTGACCTTGTGGCGACGTTCGGAGAAGTATCGGAAAATCGCAAAGATGCTTTCAGCACCGCACTAACCAGAGCTAAAGAGATACTGGAGGGCAAAGGCGTTACTGTTCAACTCAGCGGCATTGAGAGTGAAATCTATCATGCGCAGGATACGTTTGACTGGGATGTATATGAGCATTTGAATTATGTATGCAGGCATTCATTTCCAATATGGACCAGAGCGAATAGTATTACCCGTGACGGAAACGATATTCGGATGGATGGTTTTCAAGTAGAGGCATACAAAGACTTCTTGTATCTGCCAGACAGTTACTCCGGCGAAAAAACATTCACTTTTGAATTAATCCGCGACCGCACCGACTGGCACAGCATTGAGGGCGGCGGGTTCCTTTTTAATACTGTGATTGAGAACAACACGATTGAAGGCTATTGTATCCTGACGACGCAAGCTGGGTTAAAACTTGTCCGTATCGACAGGGTAAACCTTACGAATTTCCGCAATGGTAGCTATAATTTGGTACAGGATGCTAGTAATACCAGACAGCCTCTGGGGACGTGGAACATCGGTGATCCTTACGCCAACCACTCGTTTAAGATTGTTGTGTCACCTACCGAGATAAGCGTATGGCGCAATGAGGTATTGGTGATTGACAGCTACAAACTTCCCATTGTGAGCAAATCCTACGGTTTCGGCCCGATTACCAGTCACATTTCACATAATTGCCAACAATTGTCTTACTACACATTTTCCAATATACGTATGGAATCGCATCAGAGCTTTACGCTGGACGAGGCGATGGAGCAATACAAGTGGAACAGCGGCGGCCAGCGTGCTTTGGTACACATCAGCGATACTGAAATCAACGATTTTATCGGTGATGGCGCAATCGGGAAAATTGCCGAAACTGTCAACAAAAAAAGCATTGACTATATTGCTGTAGGAACCAATGAAAACTCCCAGCAGTTCGCGGATCTGCTGAGAAACACGATACAAGGCGCCTCGTTTGATAGCACGAATACAAATACTTTCGCGGAGCGTTTAGCAGATTTGTTGTGGACTTGGCTTCAAGCGGACGTCGGCGCACACCCGCAGTTTTTGACGACAGATGAGTTGATTGGCTACCAGTATGCATATTCCGATCCTGAAAACGATCCTGTATTAGAAGAACAGTATTTATATAGGCACGACATAAGCGGTTTCGACATCAACACCGGTCTGATTGACGGAAATGACGAGTACGGCAGCAAGAGGACAAACCTTGAAAAAGTTGGAGCATATGATATATCCCTCAAAGTTAGCGACGCGCCGAGTGAAACCGCGCCGCTTTCCATAGCGTACAGAGAATGGTCCAACGAGGCGTTCTTAGGCAGCATTATAATTCATCAACGCCCCATCGCCCTGCTTGATACTGCCTTGTCTGCAGGGCCCATCAGCATGGACGGGGCTCATTTGGAGATGACCGAGAACAGTTTCGACCCAGATCATGTTGACAGACCCGATAAGGGCATCGCCGCGTCTGAATGGAGATGGAAAAATCTTAACGATAACAACTGGACACAGGGGCAGCCCCCCACATACTTGCCATATGAGGAAGAATACCTGGTTTACTATCGGGTTATGGACATTGACGGAAGTTGGAGCGAACCCATCTGTATATACTTATGCACAATCGACATGACTCCGTTTGTCAACAACGACCCGCCGATTATATCGTTCGACATTGAAAAAACAGAATGGGAGGTAAATGAACCGGTAATATTTGAAGCCAGTGCCAGAGCCGCAAACAACGATGAAATCGAAATATTTGAAGTGTATCTCAACGGAATGCTGTGGAGCACCAACTATGGCAGACAGATATTCTATGCTTACAATTCGGGCATTGTGGTCATTGAAATTTACGCTCGTGACTTCTCGGGTAACGAAACGCGCAGATCTGAGGTTGTCACCATCATAGATAGTGACATTGACGAAATCCCGCCGGTTATCTTTGTACATGAGCCTAAAGCGGGCCCCCTACACGGAATAATTGACCTAATCGTCACTATTGCGGACAATATTGAAATCGCTTCATGGAAACTTGAATACAAGGCTCCGGATTCTGACACATATATATTGCTAAAACAAGGAACAGAGGCGATCTACTTCGAAGTGCTTGTAACGCTTGATTTAGAAACTATGGAGCTTGGCCTTCACGAATACAGAATGACCGCCGTGGATACATCCGGCAACGAAAACTGGCTTGCCATGTATCTTGAGGGATATGACAAACCCTTGCCGATTGCCACTCTCATAACTCCATCCCATGGCGATACGCTTTCGGGAAGTGTGAACATCACTGGCACAGCCAAGAATAATTATGAGTTGTCGTCATATGAGCTAAAACTAATTGCCCCGAACAGTGTAGGGAAAGTATTGGCTACCGGGACTACAGAAGTGGACGCAGGTCTGCTGGCGACATGGGATACAACGACGGTTGCCGACGGCATTTATCAGCTTGAGCTTTCCGCCATAGGCACGGGTGGCACAAGTTGGCATAGGATCGCGGTTTTTGTGAAAAACGGTGACGACGACCGTATACCTCCCTCTTTGAGGTTTGAGTCCCCAAAACACGAAGACAACGTTGAGGGCGAGGTATCAATAAAGGCAACTATCACCGACAATCGCGATATTGCCGCATACGAGCTGGCTATCAAAACCGCCTATGCCAATGATTTTGAGACTGTCGCAACAGGAAGCGGCGAGGTAAATGGCGGCGAGATTTATCTTTGGGACACTGAGGGTTTAGAGGACGGCACATATCTAATCCGTCTGTCCGCACGTGATTCAACCGGGAACCGTTCCTCACTGACCATCTTTGTAACCATCGGAACTGAAGACAGCAGCGGCGTTCCGTTCATCGAGTATGTATCGCCTGAACATGGCGGTACCGTAAGGGGCAATGTTCCGATTATCGTTAATATCACCGACCAGCTGGATATAACCTCTTATGAACTGGGTATAAAGTCAGCCATTGATGATGACTTTGATATTGTCGCAACCGGAAACGGCGCCGTGACCAATGGCAGGATTTATGAGTGGAACACTAGCGGTTTGTCGGAGGGGACATATGCCATCCGCCTGTCCGCTGTCAATGCAATAGGCGGCTACTCAGTGCTGACAATCTATGTCTCCATCACTGCTGGTTCGTTTGAGTTGATTGTCAACGGCGGGCAAAACTATGCCAACATTGACTCGACGGTGCCGGTTGTGGTCATCGCAGACGAAAACTATGACCTATCGACCTTGGTAATAAAGGTCAATGGCGATGAGATTCCGGTAACAGGGAGCGGCACGGCGAGCTTTGTCCCAGAAACAGTTGGCATATACACCGTTTCTGCCAGTATACTTGATTTGTCGGGCGTTCAATCCATTTTAGAATCTGAACTTCGCGCAATCGATCCAAGCAGCGGCTCTTATCCAACCGTCGAAATCAAGTCCCCTTCTGAGGGCTCTGTAGTCACCGGGCTTACGGACATTGTAGGAACGGTTACCGAAAGCGGCCTTGTCCGCTATGCCCTTGAATACGCCCCTGCGGACAGTGATCAATTTACATTAATATCCGAGGGAATCCGTCCTGTTGACAACGACATACTTGGCGTATTCGATCCGACGCTTCTGGAAAACGGCTACTATACCATCAGGCTGACAGGCTTTGGCGCAAGATTTAGGGTTTGGGATGAAATCACGGTATCCGTCGAAGGCGGTATGAAAATCGGGAACTTCTCAATTGCGTTTACTGATATGGTTTTCCCCGTGCATGGTATTCCGCTGACAGTCGCCCGTGAATATGACAGTAGAAACAGGAGCGAATCCGGCGACTTCGGCTACGGCTGGCGGCTAGTCCTTTCAAGCGCCAAACTGTCCGTAAGCTGTGAGCCGGGCAGACATTGGGTGATGCGGTCAAGTTCGGGGTTTTTAGTCACGACTTATTATTTGGTCGGAGAAAAAACGCATGAAGTCTCGATTGACTGGGGCAACGGCAGAACGGATAAGTTCGCCATGATGCCTAACGCCCAACAGCAATTAATACCGGAGTTCGCTCTCATCGATTCTGTTTCCTACACGCCAATAGGCAACACCACAGCAAAGCTGGAAGTGATTGGAACCTCAACGAGCTTGATTTATTATGGCTGCGAACTGTTCCATGACAACGCCTTGACAAATCGTTACAACCCTCAAAAATACAAGTTGACCGCCGAAGACGGCACAGTCTATATATTCCATGCCTCGGGAGGCGTCGAGAGCATCACCGACACACTGGGCAATACCATTACCATCGAAAGTGGCGGCATAACACATTCTGACGGCAAAGGCATAGAATTCACTCATGACAGCGAAAACCGCATCACTAAAATCACAGGTCCGACGGGCAAAGAGGTGAGCTACCGCTACGATGCCGCTGGGGATTTGGTAGAGGTCATTGACCTGACCAAAGAAAGCACAAAATTTGCCTACGACAGAAGCCATTTCCTGACAGACATTATCGACTCCCGGGGGATACGTGCCGCCCGGAATGTGTATGACGACGACGGTCGGTTGATAGCAATAATTGACGCAAATGGCAACGAAATAAAATTTGACAACAAAATTGGTGACCGCACACAGGTAATTTGGGACAGGTTGGGCTATCCTACGTTTTTCGAATACGACGAGCGCGGAAACATCACATCTCAGACTGACGCACTAAGTAACACAACATCCTATGAGTACGACAACAACGGCAATCCTTCCAGCCAGACCGACGCTTTGGGCAACATTACAACATTTGAGTACACGCCGGACGGTAAACTACTATGTACAACCGATCCTTTGGGCAATAAATCGGAGAGGAAATATGACAGTACTGGCCGTGTGTCGCTGATTAACAATATGGGAGTGGTTGAGTTTGCACTTGAGTACAACAGTCAAGGCTTGATGACGAAATCCACAGATATCTCCGGCAACATAACCGATTACGCTTACACTGGCAGTGGCGAATTGACCGGCATTGCCGATGCCATTGGAACAGTTATGCATCTTACATATGATGCAAATGGCAATGTGGCTTCAAAAAGGGACGACGCTGGCAATGAAACTAAGTTTACATACGACTCAGACGGCAATTGCCTGAGTAGGACATTCAGCAATATTGGCGGCGGTGGTTCGCAAACATATACAGAACACTACACTTACGACAATGCCGGCCGCCTTGTGCAGTCAATCCGGGCAGGAAACGAAACAGCCTCCATCACATACAACAGCATTGGCAGAATCGATACCGTTACCGGAGTCGATGGGAACGCTAAGCGGTACGAATATGATGTTTTTGGCAATATCAGCCTTATTACATATGCCGATAATACGACAGAAACCTTCGAATACGACGCAAATGGGCGCAACATCGAAGCAGTCGACCGTTCCGGGCGTAAGATAACGATGAGCTATGACGCTGTGGGGAATCTGCTGAAAAAGGAATACCCTAATGGGGGCGTTGAATCATTTGAGTATGATGAGATTTACAGATTGACTAAAAAAACGGACTTGAGGGGTGCTGTGACCGAGTATGAATATGACGATGCCAACCGAAATACGGCGGTGATAGATGCGCTTGAAAATAGAACCGAGTTTATGTACGACAGCGGCTCACGAATGACTAAAAAGACAGACGCAAAAAAGAACGAATGGAACTACAGCTATGCCTCTGACGGTGCTTGGGCTTCGGTTACAATGCCGGATGGCTCTGCGATAAGAGTCGATTACGACCAAAGGGGCAGGATAACCGGGCAAATCGATCCCAATGGTTACGAGACAAACTACACCTATAACAGCTTGAATCAACTGACAGCTGTTAAAGACGCCGAGGGCGGACTGTGGCGGTATACATATGACGCAGCGGGCAACCTATCATCGGTGACGGATGCCAACAATAATCAAACAAGCTACTTCTATGACTACATGAATCGCCTAGTCAAGACCGTGAACGCATTGGGACTGGAATCCACCACAGAATATGATCAAAAAGGGCGTATCAGCAAGACAATAGACTTTGCCGGTATTGAAACGGTCTTTGCCTACGATCAAGCCGGGCGCTTGATTAGCAGGAGTACAGGGGGCTTGCTCACGGAATATACGCACACAAATGACGGCAAGCTAAAAACTGCGAAAAACCGGGAAGGAACCGTTACATTTGAATATGATGATATGGACGGTATCATAAGCGTCACCCTCACCAATGGAAGTGTTATCGAATATGAGTATAACCGAGCCGGCGACAGGACTAAGATCACCTCGCCGTATGGCAGCACCTCCTACGAATATGACAAGCTGGGCCGTATCATCAAAGCGGAAAGCACCGACGCTGGTGGACGTAGAGATGTGACTGAATATGAATACGATGCCGTCGGCAATCTTGAGAAAACTGTCCATCCCAACGGATATGTAACCGATTATGTTTATAACACAAAGAATCAGCTCGTTTCCATGTCCGTAAAAGACCAAGACGGTCAAGTAAAGGCTACGTATGAGTACACATTGGGTAAAAGCGGCGAACGCTTGCAGATAACAGAGTCAGGCCGCATAATCAGCTACACCTACGACAAGCTGTACAGGTTGGTCAGCGAGAATATAGGCGAGAATACAGGCGAGAATACAGGCGAGAATACAGGCGAGAGCGGTTCTGATACGCTTACAGTATTCGCATATGACAAGGCAAACAACCGCGTAAGGAAAGAAATTTCCGGCGTGGTGACTGCGTATACCTATAATGCACTGAATCAACTGACCCGCGAGACAAGCCCTGACGAAACCATTGAATACACATACGATGACAATGGCAATCTTCTCAAAAAAACGTCCAACTTATCAGTAACCGACTATGTGTTTGACGCTGAAGGCCGTTTGGCAAGCGTTACGATTGCTGAAGGCACAGCCATATTCTCTGAAAACTACAAGTACGACTTCGCGGGCAATCGTATTGAGAAGAACAGTGGCGGTGTGGTGACTAGGTATATCCTTGATGTATCGGGAGGGTTGACGCATGTAATCGCCGAAACCGACAGCGCAGGCAATCTAAAAACCCACTATACGCGCGGGCTGGAACTGATCAGCCTGCTGACAGGGTCATATGACAGGTTCTACCATACGGACGGTCATGGCGATGTGCGTATGCTGACTAACGAGGACGGTTTGATTACCGATACTTATGCGTTCGATGCCTACGGGAATCTGCTGGATCGTACCGGATCGACGGAGAATCCCTATTTGTACTGCGGCGAGCCATTGGATGAAGGTACGGGCTTGTACTACCTAAGAGCCAGATATATGAATCCGTCGGTAGGCGTGTTCATCAGCGCGGACACATATCAGGGGAAAACAACCGAACCCCTGAGCCTGCATAAGTACCTCTATGCACACGCCAATCCAGTGATGTATAGCGATCCTACGGGGCATTATGTTGATCCTACGCTCATAGCATTAACAGTCATTATGACAGTAGATAGTATCTTGAGGAGCATTGATAGAATACGTATTAACTTTTTACTGACCCATATAACGGAGTTTTCTTTTGGGGCTTTGGGCAGAATAACCGGTATTGAACTGATGGATCCAAGCGCCTTTATATTACTATACATCGAATCCTATGAGTCTTTTAAGGACTCAATCCTATTAGCACTTGTCGGCTTCGGCTTGGAAGTAATAGACTCGATATTATTAGATATGGTTTTAACTGGAAATGACTACATTAAGATTCTCAGAAATGCTGTCAGTGCCGGTATAGCAATGCATGCGTTGATGTCTGTCTATTACTCTGGCTCGATAGGAGTACAAGTATACAGGATATTTATGACTGTTTGCACATCCGAGGATCGAAATGAAATTCAGGCGGCGCACGCACAACTTGACGCAATGGCACAAATGGGGATGCTGGATGCCATTCGCTGTCATCTCCCCGGAATTCTCGAGGCTGTTGTTATGTCTTTGGGTAGATTGGCCAGATTGAATCCGCAATAGACCTAGCGCAGTAAAACGCGGGTATGGTAGATGTTTTATAGTAATCCCAAAGCGGCGGCGGTGACAATTCGTACTCGACTAGGCTGGAACAGGCGACAGACAGTAGGTGTCGTTGCGCCGCCGCTCCAGCAATCGGAGATTGAGTATGACTGCGTTTTCGCGCAGGGTACGAGCATGTCATTATCTGACTTCGATAAAGCGAGCAATGTGTTCCCGCCGTATTGATTGGTGCGGCGTAAGTAAACTAAACAACGAATCAGTACGCCAGACACGACTCCGCACAGTAACATACTTTACTATGTCGGATGAATCTCTAAGGCGTGTCCAATAAGTAAGAAAATATGGCAATTCAACATTTCTAATGAGCATCCATAAACGGGCATATGCACGTCGTAAATTGCTTTCGGCTTCGTCACCCCAGTTTTGAATCCGATACCCAAAAAGCTCATATATTTTGCCCATCTAAGTATAGCTCCCTTCCCAGAACAAACCCCCCGGACTTGAAATTCGTATATTAGTCCGGGGGGCAACCTTTTGTTTGGCTCACTACTACAACAAATCAATCAGGATAGCGGAGCTGGAAGCAAATCTCGATGCTGTTACGCATTTGAGCCCTCCTCCCGTCGCGCTGTACAGCGGTGCCAACGAGGTTTCGCTAGCTTCTGCAAAAGGCTCGGCGGTTGACATTAAGTCCAATTTCTATGGTTCCGCGTTGCCTAGTGCTATCAAAGTGTTTATTGCCGCGCATCTCCGCAACATATAAGCGTCTTCAACGAGAATGCTACAGTTAAAGGGTTTTAACAGGCGTGAAGTAACCTAATATGATTAAATCGATACAGCTATTGGCACTTCGTGACACGCATGGCATTAAACACCGCTAGCAGGGCTACGCCTACGTCCGCAAAAACTGCTTCCCACATTGTAGCCAAACCGGCTGTTCCGAGGAGCAGGAACAGCAACTTGACAAACAGCGCAAGAGATATGTTCTGCCATACCACCCGTTTTGTGAACCTTACCACCTTAACTGCCTCAGGTAGTTTTGACAGCTCGTCGGTCATCAGCACAACATTAGCAGCTTCAATCGCAGCATCCGAGCCGAGGCCGCCCATAGCCGCCCCGACGTCTGCCATAGCCAGAACTGGTGCGTCGTTAATACCGTCGCCGACAAACAACAGCACCCCGCCTTTGCGTTTCTGCTTGTTCAGCGCTTCAACTTTTTCAACCTTCTGCTGAGGCAAAAGTTCACCAAAGGCGTCATCTATTTTCAGGCTTTCCGCAACCGCATTGACCGCACCCTGGTTGTCGCCTGACAGCATTACAACCCTTCTGACCCCAAATTCCCTAAGAGCTGCGATTGCGCTGCCGCTATCCGGCCTGATTTCATCGTCAATGACAATACAGCCCAAATATACGCCATCTACCGCCACATGCACTTTTGTCCCGGCATGCAAAGCTTCAGCATTACTAGGCGATCCTTCCTGCGTGGTGCCCATATTTTCCATCATTCTGTCACCCCCCGCTTGGCTTTGCGATCCTTCCTGCGTGGCGTCCATATTTTCCATCATCCTGTCTCCCCCAGCTTGGCTTTGCGATCCATCAAGTACGATGCCCATCCTTTCCATCATCCTTATGTTCCCGGCGACAACAGCCTTGCCACAATCCATAACGCTGACGCCATGCCCCGAAACCTCATTATACTCAGACAGGGTGCTTTTTTCGACTGGCTTCCCATATTTGCGCAGTATTGACAACGCAATTGGGTGGGTTGAAAAAACCTCAGCTTTTGCCACAACCTCCAACAAGCCATCCTGGCTGTACCCAGGCATTGGGTTAATGCCCGTTACTTCGAATACCCCCTTTGTCAGCGTCCCTGTCTTATCAAAAACCACAATATCAAGATTGTTCAAGGCTTCCAGATAGTTTCCTCCTTTGACCAGCACACCTTTCCGCGAAGCGCCGCTGATGCCGCCGAAAAAACCCAGTGGGATGGAAATCACCAATGCGCAAGGGCAAGAAATTACAAGGAATATTAAACTGCGCCTTAGCCAGTCAACCCATCCACCGCCCAACGCCAAAGGAGGGATGACGGCTATCAAAAACGCAAGGCAAACTACAGCCGGCGTATAATACCGTGCAAATTTCGTAATGAATTTTTCGGTTGGGGCCTTTTTGCTTGCAGCATTCTCAACAAGCTCAATGATCCTTGATGCCGTCGATTGCCCGAAAGTCTGAGTCGTTTCAATGGTCAAGACCCCATTTTGATTAATGCTGCCGGACAAAACCACGTCCGACACAGCAACCCGTCGTGGCAACGGTTCCCCCGTCAGAGCTACAGTGTCAAGATAGGATTCGCCTTCCAATACAACGCCGTCAAGCGGCACCTTCTCCCCTGGCTTGACAATAATCATATCACCCGGCAGCACAGTTTCGGGTGAAACCTTTTCAATCCCATTTCCCTTTACCAGGTTGGCGTAGTCCGGCCTGATGTCCATCAGCTTTGAGATTGACTTTTTTGATCTGTCAACAGCCAACTCTTGGAAGAATTCCCCCACCTGGTAGAATAATATGACAGCAACAGCTTCGGCATGTTCGCCAATAGCAAATGCGCCCAATGAGGCAATCGCCATCAGAGAGTTCTCGTCAAATACCTTGCCCCGTGCAATATTCATAGCCGCACTGTAAACGATATCACCACCCATCAGGACATACCCAAATAAGAATAAAGCAATCGGCATGTATTCATTTACGCTTTGAAGGCGTTCCAGAACCATGCCCCCTGCAAGCATTAATGCACCGATAACCAGCCGGGCGATCATTTTCCTGCTGTTGTAACCATCGCCATCCAACTCATCTCCAGGCTTGTTATGCCCGGCATCAGTACCCCTGCATCCCGAACATCTGCATCCCGTACACCCTGAATCCGTATGTATTTTTCCCTTAATCAACGACCCCTTATTCATTTTCTCTTCCCACGTTGTATTTGTATAAAAAGTGAATCCCTGCGGGGCAAAAAATTATTCCAAAATATGCTCAAACCCCTTTTCGAAAATGTCCTCAACATGGCTATCTGCAAGTGAATAATATACCACTTTGCCTTGTTTATCATATTTGACAAGATTAGCTAGCCGCAGCGATCTGAGCTGATGCGATATAGCGGACTTGGACATATCAAGGAGGACTGCCATGTCACAAACACATAAGCTTTCCCGTGACAGTGCCCAAAGTATCTTGACACGTGTATTGTCTGCAAACATTTTGTACAGGTTTGCCAGGTCATAAAAGTTTTTTTTGTCCGGCATAACATCACGTACGCGGTCCACTACATCTTTGTTAATAACTTCACAATCACAGGCATAACTTGTTTTCATACCTATCCCTCCAAACTATAGTTGAACAATTGTTCAACTATATACAATATACGCCCCCACAAAATGCAATGTCAACCCTCTACCTCTATATAATGAATATTTTGTTTAGAATCTGTTAAAAATTCATTTTGCTGTTTGCTCCTGCCGTAGCTTGTGCACGTTGCAGGTTTAGGCTTTGGAGGTTCTCAAGCGTTTGTAGCACTCGCTCCTGAATGGACAAACTGTTGCACAGCTTGAAAAGTTCTATCATTTGCAAGGTATTGAACCACAATATTGATAGGAAACGCTTCCATTTTAGCCTGAAAACGCCAATTTTTTCAATAAGCTGTAACTCGCTCAGATATGGCACATTATTGAAAATATCTATTCGTGAATAAGCTGAAAATTCACAATTCCAAAATAATTATTTCCAAAATTGTACGCAACAACTGGCGTGTATTCTTGCATCTCAAAATCATAATAACATATCCCTATGTTTTCGCCGATGTTATCTAACACATAAACGCCTTTCATATCCAGTGTGAAGCTACCCCCCTCTGAAAACGGTTCCTCTGACAGCAACAGAACTTCCATATTACTTAAATCAATCACTTCGGATGTTGTTGTTGTATCCGGGTATGACGAAACCGTATCGTCAACACGGTACATCAACCGATTATCCATAGCATAAACTGCCTTGATTCGCATATTGGTTTTACTCAACACTTCCTGTTTGTCGCTTAAATCATAGTTATATGAATAGATAGTGTGTGTGACCGGAATGAGAACTGCGTCTGCTGTTTTATAGTGAGCTTCTATGGCAATACGTTCTTCGTCAGAATCATATATTGCCACGTATATACGCCGTTGAATCCTATCAATGCTAAGAATCCGGCTCGCTGCTGTTTTTTCTTCATCCCAGTAAGTAATACTGCCGTCAGATAAATCAATTTTACCTAAGATTAAATTAGGGTTATTCTGCCTCGCGGCGAGAAAAAAGAGGTTGCCGTCAACAGGTATTATATAGTTTACAGCCAAAAGATCATCTGTCAGCATTGTGTCGGAAGCTGTTACCAAATTGTACACATATATTTGGTCGCCTTTGCCCTGTCGTTCATACGAATTATTATTTTTTTCTTTTGAGTAATAGACTGAATTTGTTTTTTTATCGTATACGCCCAAAGCGTACTGTGTATTCAAGGGGAAATTAAATATTTCGGCAATTTCTCTGCTTTGCAAATCGTATTCGTACACGACCGCTCCATATTTTGCATTATCATTAACTTCATCATAACTTGCCAAGTAACTTACGGTAAAGCTGATGTATTCATTTATTTTATCCACCTCTTGTTTCGGTGTGGTCGTGTTGTTATCCGAATTACCCGAACAAGCCGAAAAAAGCAACAAAAGCGTAGTGAGAAGCGATAGTATTTTTGTGGGCTTCATAATTTATTTCCTTCGTGGAATTGTGATATTTTGCCCGTTTCACGCACCCAGCAGAACCTCGTTCTTGCCCTCGTTATGGGCTCTAACCATAATAGTATACGACGACGGCGAATCAATGACAATAGAAGCGGATATTTCATTTAGAGGTACGTACACCTGCTCCACCTGCTTCACACAAACCGCCCCCCTTCTCCCCCTGCTCCACCTACTTCACAATTTAGTAACAATAGCGTTGCCCGATTCATAACGACGCAACCCCCAGTAAAAGAACCTGCATGCCAGAGCACAATACAGCACAGCTCCACCAAATGCAACAAGTGCAATTTCTGATGAGAACGTTCCATATAGTCGCAATGGCATATGAACCGCGATACCCATAGGAATGACGCTGTACATTACTGCGCGTATGACAGGCGCATAGATCTTTTCGGGATAGATAGAAAAGCTGATGGCAAATTCCGTAACCATCGAGCCAATAACGGAAGCGTCGCCCCAGAAGAAGCTAAGCGTGTGCGCGGTAAGCATGACCGCTGTTAACAACAACCCGCAGAAAATTACGCCAATGAAAAACCACAACCATGCAGCGCCGTTTCCTGCGTAAAAAATGAACATGATGACAAAACCGTACAACAAATCGCCGTACGCCGACAAATTTGTACGCGCACAAAGCACATTGAGCAGGATATTGCATGGTTGAAGCAAAAATGTATCAAGCTCCCCAGTCACGATAAGTTGCGTGATCCTGGAAGCATTCGCGAACAATATCATAGATAATCCGAATCCCGTGCTTGTCACCGCCCAGATGAAGAGAACATCTTCAAAGGAGTACCCGGCAATTTTTCCGCCTATCTGCTCAAAAGCGATCCACCAGAAAAAAATAAAGGAGCTGTTGCTGAGAGCCATGCCGAATGCCTGGCTGAAGAAACTGGCCCGATATTCAAGAGCAGAAGCGAAGTTCAGTTGAAAGTAGCATATAAAGATTTTGATGTGTTTTTTCATGGCTCCCTCCATACGAAGAATTCTATTTTAGATATTGCACCTCATGTGGTTGTGCATGTGGTTGTGCATGTGCGTTTGAATATGGATGTGCATGTGCATGTACATGTGCGTTTGCATGTGCGTTTGTATGTGCGTGTGCGTTTGCATGTACATGTCAAAGCGGTTTGTCATCCTCCATTAACTTGTAGACGGCGAATGCAAAAATGGTAGCACACCAGAGTTGCTATAATTGCGCCTAGTGCCCACATCGCCTGTCGCGGCATCAGCTCAAGGCAGAGTTCTGGCGAGAAATCAACAAGGATTTTCGCAGGCGCCCAGTATACATATGAGAATGGAAGATTCTTCGCAATACCCTGTAACCAGTTTGGCAAAAACTCAACAGGCAGGAACATGCCGAGCATGAATGTGATTTTTTGGTAAATAAGGTACAGCGCGAAGTTGTCCTCCATTACAAATGCAGACAATCCAATGAGCATTAGTATGAAATAATTGAGCAATATACTTAATGCGACCGATAAGACTAACAAAGGCAGCCCAGCCCATTGAAATGTAAAAAGAGGTCCGACAAATAGGAATCCGATCGCAACCGCCAGTATGCCAAAACTCACAACATTCAATATGACTTGCCCCATTGAATTCGCAAACTGGTAAAATACATAGTGGGTCGGCCTCCCGATCTGATATGCGATAGAACCCGATTTAACCTCGTCGTTCATGATGTCAAATATATTCGTACCGCAAGAAAAGGCTATGAATTCAGTCATTATCAGATACCAGACTATTTGTGTATATCCATATCCATGTACACTGCCTTCCTGGTATATTGCTCTCCACAGGCTCATGAACACATAAATAAATAATGTGTAGAAGCAGAAGCGCGACAAAGTTGACGCACGATAGGCGAAGGCGTTTGACAGGCTCACTCGTGTTATAATGGCGTACTTTCGGATCTTTTTCATATCTTCTCCTCTTGCTGACGGAAGATAGCAGCGATAATATCCTCCATAGGCGGGTTTGAAATGGTTATGTCGAGTACATTCCCTAATGCCGACAGCATTTCCATCACATCACCAATAGGGCGCTTTGCAGTGTCTACAGCAAGTGTATGTTTTAACCCACTTTTTCCCGATACAAGGCCGGCTCCTGATACAAGATCGGCTCCCGATACAGAGCCGACGCCTGATTCAGGGCCTACTCCTGATTCAAGACCGGCTCCTGATTCAAGACCAGCTCCAGAAACAGGGCCTACTCCTGATTCAAGGCCAGATCCCGTTGCATGGCCGACTCCCGATACAAGGCTGACTCCTGACAACGCCGGGACTGTCTGCGGTGAGGAAAAACTGACCTCAATCAGTTTCTGACCGAGGTAGTCACTCCGAAGTTTTTCAACTGGCAAGTCCAGCACCACCTTGCCGTGGTCAATAACAATGGCGCGTCGGCAGAGGTGTTCAATATCAGCTGGGTCGTGACTTGTGAGGAAAACTGTTGTGCCACGTTCGCTGTTGTACCGCTTTATTAGTTCGCGGATAGTTTGCTTAACTACCACGTCCAGCCCAATAGTCGGTTCGTCTAAAAATAACAGTTCCGGGTTATGTAACAGGGATGCCGCCACTTCACAACGAATCCGCTGTCCCAGCGAAAGCTTGCGTACAGGTATTTTTAGAAATTCCGACAGCCCGAACAGTTCCGTTAGCTCTCCAACACGGCGTTTACGTTCTGTATCGCTTATCTCATAAATTGCAGCAAGCAGTGTGAAGCTATCCAAAACCGGCAGATGTAGCCAAAGCTGAGATTTTTGGCCAAATACTGTTCCGATCCGCATTGCAAGCTTTCGCCGCTCTTTCAAAGGGGAGTAGCCAAGCACCGATATGTCGCCGGAGGTTGGGTGCAGTATTCCGCATAGCATCTTGATAAATGTCGATTTCCCCGCCCCATTTGGGCCTATAAATGCAACAATTTCACCTTGTTCTATTTGCAAACTGATGTTTTGAACAGCTCGAACCTCCTTCCAATCCGGCCTTATAAGGGCGCGGAAGCTCGCTCCTAAACCCTCTGCCTTAACACGGGTACGATATGTCTTTGTGATATTTTGTGTTTCGATTGCTATCATGTTCTCTCTCCCTTTCGTTTTCCTATAAAATGCAAAAAACTCTTAAACGATACAGCATCGTTTAAGAGTGATATCCTTTTACCCTTTGCCGATGCAACGCAACCTAGCGCCCGCACCGGCTTACTCTTCAGAGTTACCGGCGCGACCGCCTAATAACGGTTTGCATTATATTTAGGGTTGATTGTAATAACATTTCGCTTCTCCTGAAACATTGATTGGCTAAATTATAATTATGATAACAATAGATGTCAAGCGTTTTTCAACTCTTGTCTACGGCATTTTGCAATACTTGTCTTAGTGAATGCATACCCCAAATCATATATCCACTCTCCTTCACAAAATCGGACAGCCTATCGTTACACTGTTATAGTACAATTCATCAGGACATATATCCTGACCGTGTACCCACCGAGGATATGCACCCTAACATGTCCAGTCTTCAAGACGCAACACATCAACCCGCTCAAATTCACGGGTATTGTTGGTGACAACGGTCAACCCTTCGGCTTTTGCTTGGGCGGCGATGAGCATATCCATTTGGCCGACAGGAGTACCTTTGCGGCGTAGATACGCACGTATTCTGCCGTATTCGTCGGATGCGGCACTACCGTAATCCAGCACTTCGACACCAAGTAAAAAATGCAATAGGTTTTCGCCGTTGCGTTCGGGGAAACTGCTGTTGTATACGCCAAATTTTAATTCCGACAATGTTATTGAGGAAATAGCAATACCGAGCTGCTTGTTTTGTTCATACCGTACTACCGTTTCCGGTCTGTTCTTCATCAAAAAAACGCAGGTGTTCGTGTCAAGCAAGTATTTCATAAGCATTCACACGGGTTTTCGGGTAATTTCTCCGCTCTCGCTGATTCAATTGATTCAAAGAAATCGTCGGTGAAACTGCCAAGGCTACCATAAAACAGCTCATCCGCACGGTCTTTGGGATATAGCACGACTAAATCTCCGAT
>Ga0099364_10005652_pt1 | contig 18495 bp, 14 predicted proteins | sample TergutTh196P3_FD_73070 | JGI IMG/M metagenome (GOLD analysis project Ga0099364, IMG submission 73070) | Microcerotermes parvus P3 segment gut microbial communities from Pointe-Noire, Republic of the Congo - Th196 P3 | ecosystem: Host-associated > Arthropoda: Insects > Digestive system > Gut ...
CCTCACGCGTTCTTCAGCTGACGCCAGTTCATTTCTTATCTGGTTCTTGATGATTGCATCGGCACACAGACTGGCAACCGACTCCAGAAAGCCGGTGCTGTCTTCGTCAAAGAGTCTTTTGCTGGCAAAATCCTGAAAGGCGACTGCACCCCATAGCGTATCGTTGATAAGCACGGGGACCACCAGCATGGATTTCACGTTTATTGAATTTGAAAAGGCATACTCTTCCTGGGTCATGATGCCTGCGTGGATGTTTATGTTTTTACCCTGCTCCAGCTGCCTGTTCCAGTTGTCGATGAAAGGAAGGTATGGCACCACTTTCAGGCTGTCATCCAGATGCGTCAGTCTGCCCTGTGACTTGACCCAGCGATAAACCTGCCCCAGCCGCTCCGACCCATTGGATAATACGAGGCTGTAAACATCAATGCGATCCAGATCAAATACATCTGCAATCGGTCCCAGGCTCTCGCCCAGGATGTCTTCAAAGGTTTCCCCGGAGGTTTTTCCCTCCTGTGACAGAAGAATCGACTTCATCTGGTTAAACGCGGCAAGCAGCCTTTCGCGTTTCTCAAGCGTATCCTGCGCCTGCTTCATGCTGGTCAGGTCCGTAAGATACATAATGCGCACTTTTCTGCCGTCTGGCCAGTCTATGATCCGGTCAATCTTTCTGTAGTAGCCATTCGTCAGATAGTCGTGTTCTTCGGCTATCAGCACCGTGCCTGGCCTTTTTTCAATGGCATTCCATCTGCAAAAGCTGCATCTCTCATTCTGCCCGCCATGAATCAGCTGGTAACATGTCTTGCCGCCGATATCCTCTGCAATGCCATAGCGCTCTTTCAGCGCATTTGTCATGAACACCAGTTCATGAGTCTCAATGTCAGCCACATAGATCATCGCCCCGGACTGGTTCAGTACAGTTGTTACGGAGTCAATTGCCATGCTGGACTCAAGAAGCGTGTTCTCGACCGCCTCCCTGTAGAGCCTGTTTTCGGTTATGTCTTTTATTGCGCCTGCAACTCTCAAGGGATTGCCATCATTGTCTCGCAATGTGGTACCCAGCGCATGGAAATACCGGTATTCGCCACTCTTTACCTTCAGCCGGTATTCAATATCATAGGGCGTTTTACCAGTCCGATCGCTCATGTGCGCTTCAAACGCCGCAAGTGTCCTGTCGTGATCTTCGGGGTGCAGTCTGCTGCTCCAGCTGCGCAGCACATTCGGGAATTCGCTCTCGTCAGAAAATCCGAGCATCTGGCGGAATTCCGGCATCCAGATGAATTCGTTATCCGGGTTTACCAGATCTTCACTTTCCACGCTCATGTCCCACAGGCCAATGCTCATCGCTGCCCTTGCGAGCGAGTGCTTCATAATGATGCGTTCATTAGCGAAATTCTGCTCTTTTACTTCGGCCAATTCCCTTTCGAGCTCTCTGTATGATTTTTTCCTGCTTTCTGGCATTGGGTGCTTCCTTAACATCTGTTTCAACGCACAACCGGATTAAAAACCAGGCTTTTCCGTGTGTTTCAATTATGGGTTTGCGCAAAATTGCCGCCCGGAGCTGCGCGGCTCTCGGGCTGTGCGAGTGCTGCTCTGGCTGCTGGTTGCGGTCTTCCTGCTGCTGTTGCCGGACCGGATGCTGGCCTGCTCAATACCTGCAACCATTTCGCGCATGTTTTCGCCTGCTTAACTGACGTACCATGTCCCTGCCTCAATCCTGCCGGTCGAATCACCAGTCAGTATCCTGATTTCTCCAGCCGCACCTGCATTTCGCCGGGAGATACTGCGCACTTCTGCTACAACAATCGCAAAACCTGCGCCCGGCCCTGTTCCTGTTCCCGGGTTTGTCATAAAGTTCTCCATTTTCGCCGCCACAACATGGAGCAGAACTTCTGAATACACGCACAGATCCGGCTACATGCCGGGTGCAGGCCGTGTTCAGCCTGGACAAATACGAATAAAAAATTAAAAAACCCTCTTCGTACGAATATACGGGAATGGGAGAGCACGCAGGGGACAACTTGTGTATTGATTTATCCGCCTTTGCGGACAGTATTGCGCTGAATGACCACTCATAGATCAGTGTATGGTAGCGAAGTGCTGTGGGTCACCACAGCCGTTATACACACGTCGCGATCAAAGACTTCAAGACATGCACCCCGGCACCCGAAATATCCGTATATTTTTTTCTGCATCCTGCCGCAAACCAGACAGAATAAAACCATACATGGACAGGATGGCGTCAGGAGACGATGACGGTTATCTCCGCTAAAATCCGGCAGCCAGAAAGGAGTTTCTATTGCTGCTTCAGTTTTAGCACCGGAGAGCAATTATGACAAAAAATTGACATTTTAGCAAGCGATCTGACCAACAGCGATCTGTAAAGGATCAGGCCGCCGGACTCATTGCCCGGCCTGGCTAAAAATACAAAAGTATGCGCAGGTTCGACCAGAACCGGACGCACAGCAGACCGGCCAAAAGACCACAGCCAAAAAAGATGAGGCCGTGCAACAGGCGTCTTGTCCTGATCTGGCCAGCAACAAGCTGCCTTAACAGCTCATCCTTTTCCCTGTCCGGCTCGGCAACATTGGCCAGTGCCTGGTGAAACAGCCTGGGCATCTGCGGAAGCATGTGACTGTAGCGGACAGCCTCCTGGCGGAAGTTTCTGACCAGCCCCCTGACACCAACCTGCTCTCTCATCCATTCTTCAAGTATCGGCTTGGCTGTCTTCCACAAATCCAGATCCGGATCCAGCTGACGGCCCAGTCCCTCAATGTTGAGCATTGTTTTCTGAAGCATGACCAGCTGGGGCTGGATCTCAATATTAAAGCGGCGTGATGTCTGAAAAAGACGCATTAAAAGCTGTCCCAGCGAAAAATCCTTCAGCGGCTTGTCAAAAATGGGCTCGCAGCAGGTGCGAACCGCCGCTTCAAGTTCTTCAACCCGCGTGTTTCGCGGTGCCCAGCCCGATTCAATATGTGCTTCGGCAACACGTCTGTAATCGTGATGGAAAAAAGCAAGAATGTTCTCGGCCAGATATGCCTTGTCGAAATTGCTCAGTGTCCCGACAATCCCGAAGTCAATTACGACATACCGGCCATACGTCTCCATTTCAACCGAGATAAAAATATTGCCCGGATGCATGTCCGCATGAAAAAACCCGTCTCTGAAGACCTGCGTTAAAAAAACCTCAACACCGTCGCGTGCAAGCTTTTTCAGATCCAGTCCTTCTGCAGCGAGCCGGTCCGTGCGGGAAACAGGAATCCCGCGCACACGCTCCATAACCATGACATTGCTTGAACAATATTCCCAGTAAATCTCGGGAACTACGAGCATGTTCGAACTGGCAAAATTTCTCTTGAACTGGGAACAGTTGGCAGCCTCATGCATCAGATCGAGTTCCTCATGCAAGGACTTGTCAAATTCATCTACAACCTCCCGCAGGCGCAGACGCCGCAGGTCATCCCATATTTTTTCACTCCAGGTCGCAACTGTACGCATGAGCTCAATATCGCGATCAATGCGCTTTTTCATTTCCGGCCGAAGTACTTTTACAGCGACTTCCACTCCGTTTTTTAAAATCGCAAAATGCACCTGGGCAACCGATGCGGATGCAACGGGAACCCGTTCAAAATGGGAAAAAAGTTCATCAGGATGCGTACCAAGCGATTCGGTAATCTGGCGAACTGCGAGTTCGGAGTCAAAAGGAGGGACCCTGTCCTGCAAAAGCGACAGTTCCTGTATGACATCTTCCGGAAGCAGATCAGGGCGTGTTGACAGGGCCTGGCCCAGCTTGATATAAATGGGGCCCAGCCGCTCAAGAGCCATTCTGAATCGCTCACCCCGGGGCGTAGACAGATCGCGCCAGAAAAAAAGCGCCTGAACAAGCATGAAATAGCGCGGCCCGCCACCCCAGCTGGAGATAATAACTTCGTCCAGCCCGTATCGCATGGCAACCCACGATATCGTCAACAGCCTTCCAACCCTGCGCATGACCCGGAAAACCCTTATCAGTTCATTGAATCTTTTGCGACAGACATCCCGTCACAAAATCCGCTTTACCCCAATTACGACCTTTTTAAAAAACTGCCCGCAAGTCTGGTGCGGGCAGTTTTTTGAGTTGTCTGCAGCCTCAAATCCGGATCTTAGGAAACCTGCTGCACACCTGCCAGCACCCAGCCTTCTTCTTCGGAAACAGGGCGCGTCATATTCCAGACTTCAGTAAAGGATGTCAGCTCTGCCTGCCTGTTTTCCCTGACAGTACCTGTAAATTTCACGCTGGCAAAATACTCCTTTCCGGTTACTTCAATACCCAGCAATTCTGCATCAATCGATATCACATCCGTTATATTGGGCTCTTCCCCGCGCTCCTTGAGCTGCAGTTTCATCTCGGCAAACATTTGCGGAGTTGTAAATTCATGGATATCATCAATATCGGACTTGTCCCAGGCTGCCTGCATACGTATGTAATACGCCTTCGCACTCCGGATAAAGGCTTCCAGTTCAAAGTCAGCCGGAATATCCCAGGTCAGCGGCGTACCATCTTCTGCAACCGCCACATGTCCGGTCCCGCCCGCCTGGGACGGGAAAAGACCTGAACCAATCTGCGGCGTTGTACTTGCCGGCGCCTCGGAAAAACTCTCACGCTGCATGCCCTGCGGGCCTGCAGCCGGCCCAAAGGCGTGCTGCTGCCTTCTGGCCATCATGCGGAAGATCAGCTTGGCTGCAATAACCAGAAGACCGACCATCAGAATGGTACCAAGCAGACCGGCCAGTTCGGCGCCAATCCCCAGGTGCGCAAGCAACGCACCAAGACCGAGACCCATAAGTATGCCTGTCATTGCGCCACGAAAACGGCCTGGCGCTGCAGCACCCTGCTGCTGGCCCTGGCGGTTCTGGGCACCCTGGTTCTGCTGTGCAGGCTGGCTTCTTTGTGCCGGAGGCATCCTGCCGACATTTTGCGACTGACGTCCGAACGAACCCCCGCCAAAACGCCTGGCCTCAACCTCAGACGCTGTCATGGCAGAAACACCTAGAATCAAAATAAACGCAACAAAAAGTTTCCTCATTATCTTCCTATAAATCAAAGTTTAAGTCCGGTATGCAACGCTGCAATACCTCCTGTCAGATTAAAATAGTTTACACAGATGAAACCTGTCATTTGCATCATCTGCGCAAGAGATTCCTGATCCGGATGCGCACGAATTGACTCGGCAAGCCAGGTATAGCTGTCCTGGTCCTTCGCTACATGTTTGCCAAGCCAGGGCAAAACGGCGTATGAATAGATATCATACAGCTTTTCCAGGGGCTTCCAGATTTGTGAAAACTCAAGAACCAGAAGTTTCCCTCCTGGTTTTAACACTCTTTTCATCTCTTTGAGTGCTTTTTCCTTGTCTGTTATGTGACGCAATCCGAAAGAAATCATCACACGGTCAAAGTAATTGTCCGGAAATGGCAGTTCGCTGGCATCACACTGCGCAACTGGCACTATAAACCCCTCATTGAGCAGTTTGTCGCGCCCCAGATCAAGCATGGCTGCATTGATGTCTGTCAGCCAGACCTGCCCTGTATTGCCGGCTTTGCGTGCAAAAGAAAGTGCCAGGTCCCCAGTTCCGCTGGCAATATCGAGTACTTTGCAGCCTTCCCGTACGCCCGCCTGCGATACGGCAAAGGCTTTCCACAGTCGATGTATCCCTGCTGACATGATGTCATTCATCAGGTCGTAATTGCGTGCAACACTATCAAAGATTTCTGCAACCTTTGCCACTTTTTCCTGTTTGTCAACCGGATTGTACCCGAAATGTGTGTTTTTGCTCATTTTTTCCTGAAACATTGTCAAATGTCGGCAGTCGTATTACCCATCGTGTCTGCACAAAGCCAGGCTGCGATTTGCGTATGATCCGGGCGCAGTGAATGACCCAGGTTTCCAAAGCACCTCCTTCCGCTGCCCAGGCTGCGAGAGACAGGCACTCTTTTGTCTCATCCCAAAAAGGAGGCAATGGTGAGCCAGTATTCCACAGGTATCAGCAGAAGCAATGACGTCATGGTAACATATCGCAAAAACTTGCCAACTGCCTGGTAAAACACGCACTGCCAGAAAGGGAGCCTTAACCATCCGCCCAGGGTACTTAGCGGATCGCCAATTACTGGCAGCCACGTCAGAAGCATCGTTTTTGCCCCGTACCGGACGAGCCATCCAAACCAGCGGGTTTCTCTCTCCTTTGCAAAGGTCTGCCTGGTCCCGTAGCCAATCCAGTAATTTATTGCGCCTCCCAGCGTATTGCCGGCTGTAGCAATAAAAATGACCGGCCAGAACATGCTTCTGTCAGCACTGATCACGGCAAAGACTGCCGGCTCTGAACCCATTGGGATCAGCGTTGCTGAAACACACGTAATAATAAAGACCGCAGGCAGCCCGATCTGGGGAATCGCAAGATATGAAAGTAACCAACTGACAGCTGACTCAACCATTTTAATGCACCTGGACAAAACTGTTGCTTGCAAATTACGGACACATCACCCGGGCAGAAGTGAAACATGCCCATATATTAACGCAAGCAGGGCGATCCTTGGAAAAATTCAGAAAATCCGGCACAGGCGAGCATGGCAGAATGTCCGGCCTGGCTTTATACCGGAACTGGAAAATTCCGGTTTTAACATACCGCGATAAAACAACAGACCGAGAAAAAGGCTTGATTTCCTGGCAGTAGCAGGGTTATTCTTGGAACAGGCCGCCTCATCCCAGGGCTGAAACCGGGTCGCAACTCCTCCCCTGACTGAATTCAGAGAGCACCAGCGAAGACGCCATGACAGACTATCTTAAAAAAATCCTGACTGCCCGCGTATACGATGTGGCATTTGAAACCCCGCTAGAACACGCACCGAACCTCTCAGAGCGCACAGGCAACCGTATTCTTCTCAAAAGGGAAGACATGCAGAATGTCTTCAGCTTCAAACTGCGCGGGGCCTATAACAAGATGGCACACCTCACACCCTCCCAGCTCAAAAACGGCGTCATTTGCGCTTCAGCCGGAAATCACGCCCAGGGTGTTGCGCTCTCTGCCATGCGCCTGAACTGCCAGGCTCTGATCGTCATGCCAACAACAACACCGCCTGTTAAAATTGAAGCAGTCAGGGCTCACGGCGGTGAAAACGTTGAAGTACTGCTTCATGGAGACTCTTATTCCGATACATTCGAACACGCGCAGCTTTTGGGAAAGAAACTGCGCAAAGTCTTTATTCATCCTTTTGATGATCCGTACGTCATAGCAGGGCAGGGTACCATCGGCATGGAGATCCTGCGTCAGCACCAGGGTCCGATTCATGCAGTTTTTGCCGCAATTGGCGGCGGAGGCCTCATATCAGGCATAGCAGCCTATATCAAGCAGATTCGGCCGCAGACAAAAATCATCGGCGTAGAAACAGTTGACGCTAACGCCATGGCACGAAGCCTGAAAGCGAACCGGCGCATTGTCCTCAATGATGTTGGGCTTTTTTCTGATGGAACAGCCGTCAAGCAGGTCGGACAGCGCACTTTTCCGCTTGCCAGAAAATATGTTGATGAAATCGTCGAGGTTGATACCGACGGGATCTGTGCTGCCATCAGGGATGTTTTTCTCGACACGCGTACCATTCTGGAACCTGCTGGTGCACTGGCCATTGCCGGCATCAAGACCTATGTCGAACAGCAGCAAAAACGGAAAAAAACTCTCAGAAACGAAACGCTGATTGCTGTTGCCAGCGGTGCCAACATGAACTTTGACCGCCTGCGCTTTGTAGCGGAACGGGCTGATGTTGGTGAAAATCGAGAAGCCGTATTTGCTGTAAGCATTCCGGAACAGCACGGCAGCTTTCGCCGCTTTTGCGAAATTGTCGGCCCCCGTCATATCACGGAATTCAATTACCGCATCAGTCATGAAAAAATGGCGCATGTCTTTGTTGGCCTGCAGGTCCTGGACCGTAACGAAGCCGCACTCATCATGCAGAATTTCGAGCGAAACAGCTTTCCCACGATTGATCTGACCGATGACGAGCTGGCAAAGCTGCATATTCGCCATATGGTTGGCGGCAAAAGCCCGCTCGCACATAACGAACAGCTCTATCGCTTTGAATTTCCCGAAAGACCCGGCGCACTGATGCGCTTTTTATCAGACATGCAGCCCAACTGGAACATCAGTCTTTTTCACTATCGCAATCACGGTGCCGATTACGGACGCATTCTTGTAGGGCTGCAGGTGCCCGAAAATGAAACGGCTGCTTTTCAGAAGTTCCTGACTTCTACCGGCTATCCATACAAAAATGAAACCAGCAACCCTGTTTATAAACTTTTTCTGGGCTAGTCGCCGGCAGCGAAAAACGGAACGCCTGCTGCCAGGGACATCCGTCCAAAAGCCAGCTGTATTAAAACCGGACTCGACCCGCGTAGCGAAACGACAGTTGCGGATATTTTTCCCTAACCCGTATTCTGGCCAAAGCCAGGGATTTTTTCAGGATACTCCATGACAACTTCCGATCCAGATCAGACTCCAGCCAATACTGCTGAAAACTCACCTCTCGGGAAACAGCTTGTCGTACCGTCCTCCTACGATCCGGGCATTCTGTACCCGATCCCGCGTCTTCCGATGCGTGATGAACTCAATATTTCCGGGACTTTGCCTTTTTTCGGACTTGATATCTGGCACGCCTATGAACTCTCCTGGCTCAACATGCGTGGCAAACCCCAGATTGCCATCATGAATCTGACGGTCTCTTCTGACTCACCCAACATTGTTGAATCCAAGTCCCTGAAGCTTTATCTGAATTCGCTCGCGCAAATGCGGCTGGCCGACACTGATGCAGCTGTTGCCCTCCTGCGCGCCGACCTGTCGGACGCCTTTGGCTCACCCGCTTCGATCACGCTGATACCCCCTTCCGGTTTTTCTTCTATCACCGTAGGTGAACTTGACGGTCTGCTCCTTGACAGACTCGATATTGAGGCGAACCAGTATTCCCTGGACCCGTCCTTTCTCTTTACGGACACTGACAACCCGCCCATTGAAGAAGTGCTGGTATCCCACCTCCTTAAAACAAACTGTCCTGTTACTGCCCAGCCTGACTGGGCCAGCATCCAGATCCATTACGTAGGACACGCCATCAATCAGGAGGGATTGCTCAGATACCTGATAAGCTATCGTGAGCAGCAGGAATTTCATGAACAGTGCGTCGAGCGCATTTTCATGGACATATTGCGCAGCTGTCGTCCTCAAAGTCTGACAGTTCATGCGCGTTATACAAGACGGGGCGGAATCAGCATCAATCCCTGGAGAAGCAATGTTTCCTCGGGAAAGCGTCCAATTTTTCTCAGAAATGCACGTCAGTAAAAATTGGCTTATACTAGAACCAAAACCGTAAAAAAAAGAGAAATTAAAGTCAGAGATTATGTGGTATCCGGACAAAGTTGTTGCAACAGCTTCAAACAGGCCTATAATCTTCTGAATGTAACATCGTAAGGAGGATTTCTCATGATTACCAACCTGTCGAGATTAATTCTCCCTGAAAACATTGCACTTGATCTTGCTGCTGCTGACAAAAAACAGCTGTTTGACAAGGTCGCGCTGTTACTTGCCACACAGTGCGCTCTTTCAGCTGAGAGCATTTCCCAATGTTTGCTGGCCAGGGAAAAGCTCGCGTCTACAGGCCTGGGGCATGGTGTTGCAATCCCGCATGGCCGGATGGTAGGACTCAAGGCCCCTGTAGCAGCATTTGTTCGCCTGGCCGAGCCATTGCCGTTTGATGCACCGGATGGTATTCCGGTCAATCTGATGATAGTGCTGCTCATGCCGGACAGTGTGACACAAAAACACCTTGAAATACTTTCTGAAGTTGCCGAACTGTTTTCCAGTGAAAATCTTCGTGACGAACTCACTCATGAAAAGAGTCCGGCTGCTGTTCACAGCAAACTTGTAGGCTGGAAGCCCAGTTACGCAAGGTGAATTGCCTGCCACCTTCGGGGTGTACTGGTTCCGGAATCGAAACTCCTGGTTACAGAACCTGGCTCCGGGAAGTGGTCGCTTTGATGTTTGTGTGACTGGCTGCGGATCTGGTTTGCTGCAATGCCTGGGGCAATTCCGGAACAATTGCCGGAGATGCCCTGAGCAGATCACAAATGACTTTTATTCGAAACTGGTATGATCTGACATAATGCTTTAAATCCATCATGACTGCACCTCTGACCCTCACAATTCAACGGCTTTACACTGAAAACAGAGACCCTCTGAAGCTGACCTGGTATGCGGGCCTTGAAGGTGGAGACCGCCAGGTCTCCTCGGGTACGGCATCTGCTGCGGATCAGGTGGGACACCTGAATCTGATCCATCCCATGCGCATTCAGGTATTTGGCCGTCAGGAAATAAGCTATTACGACCGGCTCTCCCCCGAATCGCGCACTTACCTTGTTCACGAAATCGTTGACTGCAACCCCCCCGCGCTGATTGTTGCACGAAGTCTGGAAGTGCCGCCCGATCTGCATGCCATCTGTAATGCCTACCATATTCCGCTGTTTACTACGCCGCTGACAGCTGCTGAAATCATTGACTATCTCCGTGTTTATCTCTCAAAAAAGCTCGCCCTGCGCATTATCATGCACGGCGTCTTTATGGATGTGCTTGGCCTGGGTGTACTCATTACCGGCGAATCCGGTCTGGGTAAAAGCGAGCTCGGGCTGGAACTGGTCACACGCAACCACGGCCTGGTTGCCGATGATGCTGTTGAATTTGCCCGCATTGCACCCAATGTGATTGAGGGACGCTCGCCTCCGCTCCTGCAGAATCTGCTTGAAGTCAGAGGCCTGGGCCTGCTTGACATTCGCGCCATATTTGGCGAAACGGCCGTTCGCCAGAAAATGGAACTCAGGCTGATTACACATCTCATGCGCAGCCGGCTTGGAGAAGAACCCGGCGAACGGCTGCCGATAATATCGCCGACCCAGGAAGTTCTGGGGATTCCGATAAGAAAAGTGCTCATACCCGTTGCTGCGGGGCGCAATATCGCTGTCATGCTTGAAGCTGCTGTGCGCAATACCATTATGCAGCTGCGAGGTCACAACACCCTGGAAGATTTTATGGAGCGCCAGCGCAAAGCGATGACCAAAGACTGACTTGCTGTACTCGAAAGATTGCTCCTTTTCTGGCCGTACATAACCAGATCTACTCATGGCAGGGCTTTATGCAAATTCTCGTTATCACCGGTATTTCAGGATCAGGAAAGTCCGTTGCTCTGACGGTACTGGAAGACGCCGGCTATTTTTGTGTTGACAACCTGCCGCCTGTTTTACTGCCCAATCTTGTCGCAATCTGCACTGAAGAAAATAAAACCCGCCTGGGCGTTGCAGTAGACTCCCGAAGTGCCCATTCGCTCTCTGATCTGCCTGCCGCCGTGGAAAAGCTGCGTAGCGAAGGCCATCAGATTCAGGTTTTATTTCTGACCGCCGACACACACACACTGATTAACCGGTTTTCTGAAACAAGGCGAAGCCATCCTCTTGCCCAGGGAATTTTTACTGAACACTCCCTGACTGATCCGCGCACTCTGATGGAAGCCATCCATGCCGAACGCGAAATGCTCTCGGACATTCAGTATATTGCCCACGTAGTTGACACTTCCTATCTTTCAACGAACAAACTGCGTGCATGGATTACAGAATTTATCGAGACGGAATACCGGTCTGCGCTAACGCTTCACTTTGAATCATTCGGCTTCAAGTTCGGCATCCCGCAGGATGCTGACCTCATGTTTGATGTTCGAAGTCTTCCCAATCCGCACTACGACATGCGATTGCGCCCGCTCACCGGAAGGGACGAACCTGTCAGGGAGTTTCTTGACATGCAGCCCGAAGTCGCCGAACTGCTGGCCGACATACGCGCCTTTGTCGAAAAGTGGCTCCCCTCCTACAAGCGCGATCATCGCAGCTATCTCACTGTTGCACTCGGCTGCACGGGCGGGCAGCACCGTTCTGTTTACATGGTTGAAGAACTTGCCAGGCATTTCAGGGAAACAGAAACCGTACTTGTCCGGCATCGCAACCTTGCCCTGTAACACTCTGTCTTTCAGAGAGCCGCTTTTGCGACCGGTGCAGGCCTGAAAACCGAAGTCTCGCGCTATTATAGCTCCATGCTAATGAAACGCCACGCGTCTTCGCACATGCGGTCAATGTCATACCGGGCCTTCCATCCCAGCAGCTCCGCTGCCAGTGACGGATCTGCATAGCACGCAGCAATATCGCCTGGCCGTCGCGGTACAATCCTGTAGGGGACCGGCCTGCCCGATGCTTTCTCAAAAGCTTTGACCATTTCAAGGACACTGTACGGGCGCCCTGTTCCGACATTGACCGCAAGGAAAAAATTGCCGCCTTCTTCAAGCCTGTCCAGGGCTGCCAGGTGTGCTGCGGCCAGGTCCTCAACGTGGATATAGTCGCGTACCCCCGTCCCGTCGGGTGTCGGATAGTCATCGCCAAAAACCGAGAGCTCTTTCAGTTTGCCCGCTGCAACCTGTGCAATAAACGGCATCAGATTATTTGGAATTCCGACCGGATTTTCTCCGATCAGGCCAGACACATGAGCCCCTACTGGATTGAAGTAGCGCAGGAGCGCAACATTCCACAGAGGCTGCGCTTTTTTTGCATCACGCAGGATTTCTTCAATTATCTGCTTGGTTCGCCCATAGACATTAACCGGCGACAATGGCGTCTGTTCTGTGAAACACGCATAACCCGGATCACCGTAAACGGTAGCTGATGATGAAAAAATGAGCGTAAAAATACCCGCCCGCTCCATTTCCTCAAACAGGGCGATACTGCCCGTTACATTGCTGTCGTAATATTTCAGAGGGTGATTCTCAGCCTCTCCGACTGCCTTCAGGCCGGCAAAATGAATCACTGCACTTATATCATGCTCACTGAATATATTCCTGAGTGCTGCCCTGTTTCTGATATCGCCATCAAAAAAAACAGGGACTGTCCCTGTAATTTTTCTTATCCGGTCCAGGGCTTCACCACTGCTGTTTGCCAGATTGTCCAGTATTGCGACCTCCTTGCCCTTCGCGAGCAGCTGAACAACTGTATGTGATCCGATGTAGCCTGTGCCACCAGTGACAAGAATCATTTTTTATCCTGATCTCTTTGAAAATTGTGAAATTGAAAAAAACAGCCCGGCTCTCAGGCGAACTCTTCAACCTGGAATCCCGGCTCACACGCGCATTTCATTCCATCTTGCACAAAACATCGGGAAAATGCCGGAAAACATCTTTACCTGCTTTGCTGTCGGTGCCGGTATTATAGCAGGGATGAAAAAACCTTATTCCTGCTCCACTTCAAAATCAGTCTCCAGCAGGAGTTTTCTGACCGGAGAAGGCAGGGGCGCGTTTTCTATCCCCGCCAGTTCATGCCAGACGTATTCTCCATCCATATCGCTCAAACCGTTTTCGTTCACTTCCGAGAGCACTGCCAGCACAGGATAGACACGCAGCCTGAAATGCGTAAATGTGTGCACAAAAGCCGGAAGCAAGCGTTTAAAAGCAATTGTGCCAAACGGCAAAACTGCTTCAGGAAGCGCTTTCGCGTCTGTTTCCGGGTCTTTTCCTACCCATTCGGGCAGCGAAAGCAGGCCACCCCAAATGCCTGAAAGAGGGCGTTTTTGAAGCAGAATCATGGTCCTGTGAACCAGAACCAGCATGCCTGTCTCTCTTTCCGGCAGGATTTTGGCTTTCCTTCTGGCAGGCAGCTCCTTTTGTCTGCCCTGCCGGTGCGCAATACAATTGTCTGCGTACGGGCAGAGGTGACACTTCGGCCGGCTGCCCGTACAGACTGTTGCACCCAGATCCATCAGTCCCTGGGTGTAGGCCTTTATTTCACTGTCCGGCAGCAAATGCTCTGCCAGTTGCCACAAGTCATCTCTGACTTTTTTGTCTGCAGCATATCCTGTTACCCCGAAGACCCTGCTGAAGACTCTGATTGCGTTGCCATCCAGAATCGCAGCGCGTGCGCCTCCTTTCCCGGTTGCAAACACCGATATGGCTGCTGCCGTTGAGCGCCCGATTCCGGGCAGTTTCTCAAGCTCTGCCGGCTCTGTCGGAATTCGTCCACCATAGTCAGCAATGATGATTCCTGCACATTTGTGCAGATTGCGCGCACGCTGATAATAGCCGAGACCGCTCCACTGCGCCAGCACCTCTTCAAGAGGTGCTGCTGCAAGAGAAGCAACATCAGGAAAACGCTCTATAAAGCGGGCATAATAAGGAATAACCGTTGCAACCTGCGTCTGCTGCAGCATGATTTCCGAGATCCATATCCGGTATGGATCACCTGTATTCTGCCAGGGCAGAAAGTGTCGCCCATGGTGCTTCTGCCAGTCAATCAGCATCTGCGAAAAATCAAACCCCGGCATCTGTTCAGTGTCTTTCAGTCTAATTTCGTCTGCCAGGTCTTGCTGCATGATCTGATACCCGGTATTTGGGAGTACTGTTTTTAAAAACCGTCTGGATCATGAGCAGGCATCTGCCATATCAACAATCGTGAGATACCACCTGCCATCAATCAGTGTCAGAGTAAAATCCAGGAAGTCTGAAACTGCACCTGTTTTACCCAGGACTCTTACTCGATAGTGTGTGCTTTTGCTTTCAAGTGCTTCGAGCTTTTTGAATTCGCTGGCAGACAGTTCTGTCAGTTCTGCTTCAATCAGGCCTTTTGCAATGCTTACAGGCGAAGGATAGCTTGCGCCGGGAACGTAGCTGTGGGCGTAAATTCCGGAAGTCTTGTTCCATTTCCATTTGTCGTCACAGTCAAATGCTGGCAATGCTTCAAAGCTGACCCTGTAGTCAGTGACAGATGCTGCGCCCAGTGGCATAACCGAAAATCCTGATGGAGGGTCAGCAAACGCTATTTTTTCTCGGACAGTGACAAGATGATAGGCGCATGGCCTGGCCAGCAGCACTATGCCAAAATCTCTGTGAAGGAGCCGGTTTATTGCTGCTTCATCCCTGCCCTGGAGGGCTTTTACGATCGCAGCTATCATCGCTTCAAGCCCTTCGGGAATGGCACCTCTGTTCAATTGCAGTTCTGGTTTTTTAACCGGAGTACGACTCTTTTGCACACAGCGCACAGAGCGTCTTTCTGCTTTATTGGCATAGCTTTCCACGAAATATTCGTTTTCGTAGTTCATCTGCATCAGAAAACCTGTCCACTCGCCATGTTCGCTGTCCGCCCACCAGCTGGCACGCTGGCCCTGTCCTGAATAACTGCCATCTTTATCGAGGCTGCCCGCAGGCAGTGCCGCAAATCCAAAATCATCTGTTCCCCGGGGGATCTTTTTATCATCTCCCTCGTACTGCTGCCAGTCTGTTTTTGATTTCAGAACGGTACCTGCAATATTATAAAAGGCAAAAGCGGGCCCTCTCGCTTTTTGCCTGCGCTCTGCCTCGTCGTGTCTTTCCCTGATTTTTACAGCTTCAACCAGCTCGCTCCAGTCATCCCGGCCTGGCAGACGCCAGCCGTCAGGACAGGCGTACTGAGCTGTCCCCCAGGAGTACAGTCTGCCGTATCTGTCGCAGTTAAAGCCTGGTCTGTCATAGCAATAGTTTATCCCGATATCGTGATGCAGGTTTTCTGCCATCCAGGTCTGCTTGCCGATCGTGACAATCTTATAGGTTTTTCCATCCCGCTCATCGGTAAATGTATTTTTGTCCTGAAATTCTTTCAATATGAATTTTTCGCTGCCTCCTTCGCCTTCTTCTGCCATGTTCTCTGACAGTGTGAAATATCTTCTTCGCCCGTTTTCATCAATGTAGGATATTCCGCGATGCGGGAATGTACCTGCGTCTGTCCAGGCTGCGACGAACGGGTGCTCAGGTGAAAAATTTCCTGCTGAATGCAATACGGCTTTTGCGTAGGGGCGCATGTCATCTTCCGTGTAGCCAACTGCTATCCAGTTAAAACCGTTTACTGCAGTTTTTGCCCTGAACATGATTCTTTGCGAAATGCGATCGTCTTCAACAAAAAGCGTGTATAAAACGTACCTGTGGAGAAGACTGGCCGTTGCCAGTTCAACTGTTACCGGAAGAGAACCAGAGGCTGAACCAGCACCGCCAGCCCTGGCTGCTGCAGGCTGAACTGCCAAGATGCCGAGAATCAGAGAAAGGGCAAAGATGCCCGTTTTTGCTGTTTTAGTCATGAAAGTCCTGAAATTTACGGGCTTTTTCAAAGCCTGAACAATGAGATGCATTTAAGCGGAACCTGCACATTATACACAAATAAAATCAGGGGGTTATGCATTTTCAGGTTCAAACGCCGAATTAACCGGCGCGCCCTGAAGCGCTTTTCCCCCCTGATTTTGAATACGGCTGCCCTGTGATGACGCGCCCTGGAGTGAGTGTCGCAATAAAACCACAGTTTTTGTCAGTCAAACTGCGCCCATTCAAGCCATAACAGCTGGCTCATTCTCCTGGCACTGAACCATTTTTTGCCGGAATCCTTCAACCTGAACTGGCCCTGGCAGGCTTGGCCATGTTTGCCCGTTCTCTTATTTGTCTTTTGCCTTCCACTCTTTGTACAGTTCAAACAGAGGTGAACCGGCAATATAGGAAATTTCCGGGATATCGGGCCGGGCCTCCATAATTCGCGGATAGTTCTTCTCGGAAACCTTGCCGAGACGGCAGTGTACGACAACCGGGCGATCTTTCGGAATTTCACCCATACGCTCGGGCAACTCGTTAAAAGGAATATTAACCGCTCCCTCAAAGTGGGTTTCCGCATACTTTTCTGCTGGTGCAATGTCAAGAATGAAGACATCTTTGGTTTTTTTCATGTATTCCAGAGCATCTTCCGGTGCCAGGCCTCCAAGTGCCTTCTGGTCAGTTTTATCTGCATTACTCATGTTATAACTCCTCATTTCTGCACACAATATTAAGGTAACAGGCTGCTGACAAAGTACTGCATTTCAACAAAAAGAACTGCCTGAAGCGAAAAAGTGCCCAACCTGCCCATGGATCTGCCTGATCCTGTCTGTAATGACTGCGCATTTCCGGCAGTGCATAAATCCTGTCCGGGCAGTCTGTAGAATCATTGATCCGGCAGAGCAGGTTTTTTTATTTCGCGGGGATGTCAGCAGTCTGGCGTAATTGCGCCAACTGGCAGAGCATCACGACGCGGTTGTCTGATACTTTGCAAAAAAAGGCTTTCCCAGTATAACAGAGATAACCACCGTGGTTCCAGACTTCACCCAGTACTGTTAAATCAACGGCGGGCATAACTTTTCCAGGGAGTCGGTTAGGAAGCTTTTTGAAGGGAATTATATTGTTGATGATCACTTACATACGTGATTTCACTGCGGAAAACTGTGAAGCTGCCGATATTGTGCGTCTGCCTGCCGACTACAGGCATTTCGAATGGTTCTTCTTCAGAAATCCCGAAAAGGAATTTTTTGAAATATTCATTGGCATTCATACTGGTCTGCTGCCGGGAACTGATTATTTCAGGAGTTTTGCTTCTGCCTTTTTTGCCGGTATCCGAAGGACATTTATCTGTGATAGTACCAAAACAGCCCGCTTCATGAAAAATACATGCATGGCAGGCACCGGACGGAATGGTCAGGTGTCTGCAACATGATTCCCGGGAGAGATTCTGCCATGCATGAAGCTTCAGCTTTTTCATGCCATATAAAAAACAGCCATTCTGAAAATTCTGCCGGGCATTTGCTGGCAATGTTATTAACCCGGACATACGGCAAAATGTCGTGAAGTTCAGCAGAAGAAAGCATTTTCCTGGAGCTGTTTTCCTGCTGCCTGTTGTGATTTAACGAAGAAACTTTGCCTGGCCGCTTTGATGCAGGATTGAACCTTTGCAGCTTGTCCGGCATGCACAAAGCGGCATCAGGCGGATGTTTTGGCTATGGTGCGCGAGCTTTAGGCGAACAGTTTTCTGGTCTGCATTTTGAGCTCGCGAAACGATCACATTTATCGAATTGCGTCCCGGAATGGAAGAAGGGGCGCACTACGCGCCACGCATATTGTTGTACGACCTGACTGAACTGCCCACCGCAGGGCTTTGCGCAGTTTTTTATTTGTAAAGCGAATCTGGTTTTCTTTGAAGCAGAGCCGTTTTGTTTTGACACGAATTCAAAATAACAACACTCTCCCTATTTTTCCTGTTCTTTTGGCATGTTTTTGGTTGGCAATTTTGCAATTTTGATGTATAATTGATCGGTTTATGAATTGTCCGGCAGATGAATACATCATCCAGCGGGTATTTGTTTTTTGTATGCAGTTTTCTCGCAAATGAGCTGAATTGCCAGTATTTTGAGTTCCCATGATGTACATTTTTTCGCAAATTCATGATAAAATAGACAGAGGTGCACCACGCACCACGCACCACGCACCACGCACCACGCACTACGCACCGCGCACCACGCGCCCCGCACCACGGACAAGGCACCAGGGAACAGGGACCACGCAACACGCAACACGGACATAATA
>Ga0099364_10005653_pt1 | contig 18495 bp, 20 predicted proteins | sample TergutTh196P3_FD_73070 | JGI IMG/M metagenome (GOLD analysis project Ga0099364, IMG submission 73070) | Microcerotermes parvus P3 segment gut microbial communities from Pointe-Noire, Republic of the Congo - Th196 P3 | ecosystem: Host-associated > Arthropoda: Insects > Digestive system > Gut ...
GGGGGGGGGGGGGGGGGGGGGGGGGGGAAAGAGTTCGGAATACAAAATATATTCTATAGATTTTAAATTATAAATCATAAATTATAAATTATAAATTGTAAATTATAAATTATAAATTATAAATTATAAATTGTAAATTGTAAATTATAAATTGTAAATTGTATTATGGTCAAATATTTCATCACCCTATTATTATTTTTTCTTACTTTAGTTCACCTCTTCTCCGATGACCTTTTGATTAGGCTTATCACCTTTGAGGGAAACCATTCCTTTACCAGCAGAGAGCTACAAGGCATTATACTTTCAAGAGAAAACTCCCCTGTAAATCGTAGTATTGTAAATGATGATGCTCAAAGGATTTACAATTTTTACCTACAAAATGGTAAAAATCTTTTCAAAGTCCATACTCCAAATATTGTTCCAGTCTCAAATAGTTATGTTGATGTTATTTTTCTCATAGAGGAGTTTTCAGAGCCTGTCATTGAAAGGATTATTTTTCAAGGAAATTCTTATTTCAGCGACTCAAAAATCTTTGAACTGATAGAAAGGTTACCAGATGAAAAACATGATTTACTTTCTTTAGATTTTTTTATTAAACAAATCATTGAGCTTTACCTATCCAGAGGCTTTTTGTTTGTGAAAGTCCAGCTTAGCAGCGTAATATACGATCTGCCCCCCCCACGAAGTATGAGTGGGGGGGGAATGGGGGGGGACAATCATTATCCATTATCCATTATCCATTATCCATTATATACAGCCACCATTTCCATCACCGAAGGTCCCTTTGTCCGAGCTGAAAACTTCATTTTCAGAGGAAATGATGTTACAAAAGAAAACATACTCATTGCAGAGAGCAGAATACAAAGAGGCGAGATAATCACTCCAGAAATCATAAACACTGCCGAAAGACGGCTTTCCAGCAAGCCTTATATCCAATCCTGTCAAATCCTCCCTGTAAATGAAAACACCCTCCTGATAAACATCATAGAAAGCAATATGACGCATATTTCCGCAGTCATGGGATATTCCACCTCTGAAGATGGCAAAAATAGCTTTAATGGTTTTATCGATGGGGAATTTTTAAATCTCATGGGAACAGATAGAAATTTTAGTTTTGGTTGGCGAGGTTTTGACGGCATATTTACTTCTTTTCGTCTTGAATATCACGAGTCTGGTCCTGTAAATATACCCATTGCGGGTGATTTGCGTTTTTACCGCGAAGAAAGGGATTCTACAAGCGTTAAAACTGAGATAGGTGCTGATGTCTATCTGAGTTTCAAAACTCAAAAATTTGGTATTCTAGGAGCGTTTAATGAGCTATTTCCCGGTAGCAGACGACCTATGCTTCTTGAGAAGCAAACTGATAGAGTTATCGGCTTTTTTTGGGAAGGTGATTTTGTAGATGATTTTATCAATCCTCGTGAGGGCTGGTATATGAAATACACTCAACAATACCTCTTTGTCCACAGAGAGGATGAAAGACTTCAAAGACATAGATTTGAAGCAAAAATATCAAACTTTTATCCTATATCAAGGTCTTGGGTGCTTGCAAACTCTCTTACAGGTATGTATCTCGAAAACGAATCTTTGACCGAGTATGACCTCATCAGAGTAGGTGGTGCTTTTTCTATCAGAGGTTTTCACGAGGACTTCTTTGCAGGAAACACTATAATCTACACAAATACGGAGTTTAGATACTTGATGAGCAGATATTCTCGTGTCTTTTTGTTTCTCGACTATGGTTATATCGAGGATAATAGACCTACTGTGCAAAATAGGCTCAATGATTTGATAGGTCTAGGACTTGGACTGAGAGTAGAAACTCGTCTTGGACTACTCAGAATTGATTATGGGTTTCATCATGCAAGCGGGGAATGGTTAAACCCCCTAAATGGCATTATACACTTTGGTATAGAGGCGAGTTTTTAGTCAATATCACGACATAAATCAATCTTTTGTTTTACCTTTCAATTGATTTTCGGGAACTACAATCGGCACTTTATCAAGCTTTCTACCAAAAAAGAGAAAACTAACCACAAAAATAGCAGTGGATAATACAAGTAGTTCAATTGACTCCATCTGCAATACTGCGATAGCTGTTAAAGCTATGATAGAATTAATCAAATAAACTATAAGTGCTGTAATCTTTATAGAGCCTAATGCTGTCCCTATCCTATGGGTAGAATGGTCTTTTCCTCCCTGTGAAACCCTGCGCCCATCCCGTTTTCGAGTAATACTGACCAGACTGATGTCAAATATTGCAAAAGAAAGCATCATGATAGGCAAAAGATAAAATACATTGCTCTGCATACTATTAACTGCAAGTTTCCCTGTCAAAATGCCCATTGTTGACAAAAAATAGCCTATAAACATACTTCCAGCATCTCCGAGAAATATCTTGGCTGGATTGAAATTGTAGGGTAAAAAGCCAAATACCGCTCCTGCAAATGTCAGAGCTAATAAACCTACATAATTGTTAAAATCAATCACAGAGGGAGTCTTGGTCAGTATACAAATTGCATAAAATCCGAGTGCCAGAATGCCCGCCATCCCAGAAATGATGCCATCCATATTGTCCAAAAAATTAAAAGCGTTCATCAGACCTGTCATCCAAAATATTATCAAAATCATTGAAAGCCAGGAACTGCCAAATAAATAATACAAGTCATTAGTGTGGATAAAGATAAAACAAACGAGTATTTGAAAAAAAAGTTTTACAAAAGGGGACATTCCAAATCTATCATCAAAGAGACCTACTACCATAATCACTAAAGCACCTAATAGATAACCCATAGTAGCAAAATTGACTCTCTGTCCACCATAAATAAGGGATTCTATCACGACTAATACAAAAAATCCAAGAAATACACTCAATCCACCTAATAAAGGGGTCGCCTTTTTGTGAATCTTCCTTGCCTCAGGATTGTCCATGAAATTGGTCTTGAATGCAAGCTTAATTATCAAAGGGGTCAAATTGTATACAAACAAAAAGCTCACTACAAAGACTATCAAAAACTCAAATATAATACTATTTTCAAGCATATAAATGTCCTAACTGGCAATCCCATTTAATTTTTATTCTCAAAGGTTTCTCCTTTTTTATTGATGTTTTAATCATCCACAAAATTACCTTGAGTGGCATTTTTTTTTATCTTTATTTTTTGTCAATTTTTTTTTGGAAATCCATTTTGCCTCCAAAAAGGTAGCAACGGCGTCTCGCCGTTGAGATTTTCATGAAACAAAAATTATAACTAATTTTAATATAATCAGTTATAGAATCATATAGTTTTATTTTTCAACGGCAGGACGCCGTTGCTACCTTTTCAGAGTTGAGTCAGAAATCAATTCCCTACAAATCAAGTTACCACTTTGATGATTCAATTCTCAGGTCTCGACAGATTCTTTAGTAAAACGGGGAAAATAAAAACAGCTTGACATAAAACCTTAGATAAAAAAATATGTAAATTAAGAATTATAAATTATATATAATAAATTAAGAAGGTAGTTATGGAAAAACTAAAATCTATTAAATATGGCATTTCAAGCTTTGCCGATATTTCAGGCAGAAATGCCTATTATGTGGACAAGACGATGTATATCCCAGAGGTCGAGAATACAGTCTTCAATTTTCTCATCCGACCTCGCCGCTTTGGGAAGTCAATGTTTTTGTCGATGCTTGCTCTATACTATGACACAGCCAGCCAAGAACAATTTGACACATTGTTTAAAGGGACTTGGATTCATGAACATCCAACAGAAGAAAGAGGCAAATATCTCGTTTTGTATCTCGACTTTTCAGCAGTAGTTCAGGATACTGATGATTTACAAAAAAGTTTTAATAACTATTGTAATATAAAAATCTTAAGTTTTATCAATACTTACAAAGATATTATCCCGACTTTTTTACAAGACCAGCTAAATCAAACCAGTGTAGCCAATCAAAAACTTCAAATTTTAGCAGAGCAAATATCATCAATAAACCAAAAATTATATATCTTTATCGATGAATACGACAATTTTACTAATGCTTTGCTATCAGAAGAGAGTGCAGTAATATATAAACAAATCACACAGCAGAATGGCTTTTTCAAAGATTTCTTTCGCTGTTTAAAAACTTTAACTTCAGGCATGAAACCCACCCTCTCAAGACTCTTTATGACAGGTGTCTCACCTATCACCCTCGATGATGTCTCGAGTGGCTTTAATATCGGGACAAATATTTCCTTGATGCCAGAATACAATACCCTTCTTGGTTTTACAGAAAAAGATGTCAGTGCTATTTTTGACTATTACATTGCCGCTGGTCAGTATCCTCTAAATAAAGAGGAGGCAATGCACCTTTTGAGAAAATGGTATGATAATTATTTATTTTCATCTAAAAGTAAAGATTATGTCTATAATACTGATGGTGTCCTATATTTTTTGATGTTCACTATAAATAAAACTGATTATCCTGAATACCTCATCGACGAAAACCTCCGCATGGACTACACAAAGCTCCAAAACCTCGTCTTTCATGGACATGAACTAAATGGCAATTTTGATACTTTGACCGAAATCATCAATACAGGGGAAATTTTATCAAACATAAAAAAGACTTTCTCATTCACTCAGATGAAAGAAAAAGAAAACTATATTTCCTTTTTATATTTTCTCGGTTTATTGACTTTTACTGGAAAAATTTTTAAAGGGAAGGCATTACTACAAATACCCAATGAAACCATAAAACACCTTGTTTATGACTATATCAAGGGTATTTTACGCAAGCCTTATGGTAGTTTAAATTGGGTTGAGGATTTAATAAATTGTATGTCAAATATGGCTTATGATGGAGACTTCAAACCCGCTTTTGACTATATCCAAAAACTCCTAAATATCCAGACAAGTGTCAGAGACTTTAAAGATGGTGAGGCTGTGGTAAAGACTTTTCACTTGATTTACTTAAATATTAATGACTTTTATATCTCTTATTCAGAAAAAGAGATGAACAAAGGTTTTGCCGACATTGTGTTATTTCCCCTTTACCAAAAATATCCAGACATGAAATATGCCTATCTCATAGAAACTAAATACATCAAAAAAGATTTTGAGAGTGAAAAACTTTCTCAAGAAATTAATAATAAAGTCAAAGAAGCCACAGAACAGCTCACAAAATACTCAGACGACCACCACTCAAAAAAAGAGTTTAATATAGCTCCCTTTGGTGAAGTCATCCTCAAAAAAATCATCGTGGTCTATCATGGCTGGGAAATGGTGTATTGTGCGGAGATTAGTAATCATTAATTAGTAATTAGTAATTACTAATTACTAATTATTAATTATTCAAGCTCCTAACAGATACAAAAAAATGCTCACCATTTACAGAAACATCATAATTTTTTTGTCCTTGAGGTATTTTGGGGTCAATTACAGTTTGAATAGCGATAGAATACTGCTTCTCATTGATTGATACATCAAGATTTAATTCGGAATTCGGAGTTCGGATTTCGGAGTTATGAATTCCGAACTCCGAACTCCAAACTCTATAAATATCCTGTGCCTCCTCTACTGAAATAGCTTGAAAGCGGAATACATCACCTGTTTTTGCCTGTGCTACCTTGTATAAATCGGCATAAATGACACAGGCTATTTTTGTATATCCACCTGTTGTTTGTCTGTCTGCCATGAGGATGATAGGCTTCCCTTGTCCTGGCACTTGAATACCACCCATAAGCATACCATCTGAGATAATATCACTTTTACCTTTATGCTGGATAGCCTTTCCCTCGAGTCGATAACCCATGCGGTCTGCCTCGTTTGATACAGTATAAGGTGAGGAAAGAAAAGTTTCTATTCCTTCACTAGTAAAAGCATCGTCTTGAGGTCCGAGAACTACGCGGAGTATGGTTTCTTTATCGCTACTTGGTAGCTCAATCTTTCCAGATTGAGTAGACTCGTCAACTAGAAAGTTGACGCTACTTGGTAATTGCACAGATTTTTTGTTTACTACATCCGTCTGAAAATAATGTATTTTATCCCCTATTTTAAGTTGCCTCCCCTCATATCCCCCTATTTTTGCTTTTAAATAGGTGGATTTACTACCCATAACAAGAGGAATATCCATCCCACCAAAGATGCCTATATAAGCTCTCATACCAGATTTTCTGCCTTGAAAGGAAAGCGTGCTACCCTTTTTTATCTTATAACTTTTCCAAGTTTCAACAGCTACCCCATCTATTTCTGGAGCAAAATCAGCACCAGTGATAGAAATAAAAGCATCATCATGAAAAAGAATACTAGGTCCTGTCATAGTTAGCTCAAGAACTGCTTCGTTTAGGTCATCGTTTCCACAAAGTATGTTGGCTATTATGTGTGCCAAAGGGTCCATTACTCCCGAAACGGACACACCAGACTTCTGATGGGCATATCTACCACTGTCCTGCACAGTGGTGAGTAGTCCTGGTTTTATTATTTCTAAAGTTCCCATATATCACGACTCCTTATTTAATTCCGAACTCCGAATTCCGAACTCCGAATTCATATTCATAAACATTTCTCGCTACTTTTTCAGCGATGCTCTCATACTCCGCTTTATCAATCTTTCTAAAGCGGATATAGTCCCCCACCTTGTGTAATATAGGTTTCTGTCGATAAGGGTCATAAATCTTGATTGGAGTGTGTCCTATCAGTTGCCAGCCTCCAGGACTATCTATCGAGTATATACCTGTTTGACTGCCTGCTATACCTACACTACCACCAGCTATCTTGATACGAGGATTTTCCAGTCGCGGAGTTTCCAATCTTTTATCCATTCCACCTAAATACGAAAATCCAGGTGTAAAACCAAACATATAGACAAGATAATCCGTGCCAGAATGGATAGCTATCACCTCTTCTTCACTGAGATTGTTCTTTTCCATGACTGTAGCTATATCTGGACCATACTCACCACCATAAAGCGTTGGAACGATAAATATATCTGGCTCAGGTAATATCATCGTCTGGATTTTGGTTTCAATCTCTTTTAATGCCGAGACAATCTCACTATACCCGATAATAATAGGGTCATATTCTATCAAAAGAGACCTATATGTAGGATTCATTGATATGATGCCTTTCAAATTCGGAGTTCGGAGTTCGGAGTTCGGTTCATTTTGCTGAGTAATAGCCAGATACATACTCCTGACCTTTTTATTGATTTCAAGAGAAATTTCATCTCCAAACTCGACTACTACACCTCTGTCCCCAAAGGGCAGGTATTTTATTTGGTCGTATTCCATTATATTACCTCCTTAAACACAAATTATTTACGAAAGCTACTTTTTCCATTCAATGTGTCCATTAATATTATTTTTTTCAAAGACATCTAAAATCTGAATACAAAATGACAACATTTCAGTATCATTTATACTTTTAGCTAGTTCATATAGACGAATGAACATTTTTTTACCTGTTTCGGTTTGTCTGTAATTTTTCTTTATATAATTGTGTTGTGCACAGAGAGTTTGACCATTTTCAATTATGGCTTGACCTCCTAAATCTTTGGGTTTTATATGATCGACATGCAATTCTACCCCATCTAATTTTCCTTTGCCACAAATCACACAGCGAAAATTGTCCCTATCTAAAATTATTTTTTTCTGTTCTGGTGTGAATTCTTCTAATGTTTTATGTGTTATAAATGATGGGTCGTATTTATATACACCTTTGGTAATTTTTATCAGAAAACCTCTTTGTGACAGCATTCTTATAGCTCTGTCTGGATCTCTAAAAACTTCTCCTGTTCTTTTTTTCCATTCTGATACTACCCAATCAACTACTTCAGGGTGAGATATGTCTCGATTGGGGTTCTTTTGAAAGTATTCTTTAACTATGTCTAGTTGTGATTGTTTTTTAGTCATTGTCGACAAACTCCAATTTACTAGTTTCTTTTATTATCCTATTTTTTGTTAGTTCGCAATATTTTTCATCTAACTCTGTTCCAACTGATTTTCTTTCTAAATTTTTTGCAACAAGCAATGTAGTTCCACTTCCTGTAAATGGGTCAAATACTAAATCATTCACATAACTAAACAATCTGATACAACGATAGGGTAAATCTTTAGGAAATGGAGCAGGATGACCAATTTTTTTTGCTTTTTCTCCATTAAAAGTCCAAACACCACTTGTCCACTCTTTAAATTCCTCTCCAGTAATATCTGATACTTTTGAACCATTTGTTTTTTTCCATTCATCTTTATACAAAACAACAATCAATTCTACAGGAGCAATAACAACGGGTGCTGATGCTGATTTCCAGCTACCCCAGGCTGTTCTACGAGAGATATTACCTTCATTCCAAACTATAGTCGATTTATATTTCCATCCTGCTTTTTGTGCCAAAAGAGTTAAATCAGCTCCTACGGCTTTTACCCCGTTTTTGTTTTTGTCCAAAGGTATATTCATGCATAAACGAGCTTGTGTTTTGCTCCATATAAAACAATTAGTTATCCATTTTTCAGAAAACTCAAGATACTTATCATAGCTCAATCCATCTTCATGAGTATTGTAATCCATACTCACATTGTAAGGTGGTGAGGTTACAATTAAGTCTATGAACTCTTTATCAAAGAGATTTTCATCTAATACATCGTTGTTTAGGAGTAATAACCCCTTTTCGCTAAAATACTCTTTTCTCAAAATTGTTTCCTTTAAAATAAAACTTATTTTCGGATTATCCCATCTAATCTTTGTTTGGCTATTTCAATGTATTCTGCCGAAATATCTACCCCCAAATATTCACGACCAGATATCATTGCCATTTTACAAGTAGTCCCAGAACCGCACATTGGGTCAAAGACAAGGTCTCCTTCATTACTCCAAGACAAGATATGGTCCAATGCCAGGTTTTCTGGGAATATTGCTGGGTGTTTAAAGGCTATTTTATCTGAAGTAGTGCCTCCTAAACCAACTGCATAAGACCAGATATTTGTTCTGGTTTTTTCTTTTTTTAGTTCCTTTAACACTTTATTATTGATACCATCTGGCTTTTTATTATGGACAACCATTTCAAATCCATTTCTTACTGTTTGTTCTTTTAAAGGGTTAAATGTTTTAGGTTTACCTTTTGATAGGATAAACATAAATTCAAAGCAATTTGTATAGGCATTTGACCGCATAAAAGGAGTGTTTTTTTTTTGATAAATCATTACATCATGCACTTGAAAGCCAATCTCCTTAAAATAAAGTGCCTGTTTAAAACTTGTCATTGTACGACCACCATTGATTTTATCGCCTACAACCCACACTACGACTCCCCCATTTTTTATCACTTTAAACAAACCTTTTATTATTTCCTGAAAATTAAATATATATCCTTTATAATCCCGCAAATCATCATAAGGGGGTGATGTTACCACCAAATCTACGCATTTAGCAGGCATTTTACCCATAAACTCGACACAATCAGCTGTGTATAATCCTGTGAGATTTACATCAATATTCATCCATCCTCCATCCTCTAAAATATTATTTAAAAAGCCTTTAGTTGCTCACAAAAAAGTTTATTATCATCTGAAAAATAATTGGATATAAATAATTCTTTTCCATTTTGGTCTGAAGCCTCTGTTATATTTCTCATACCATATTTTATATTCCAAGGTATGATTCTTGCAAAAGAAAATAAATTGCGGATATAATCACTGTCATCATAAGTTATAAGCCATTTATGTTGACAGGTTTTCATATTACTTGCAAACCGTTTGTGGTCAAATGATTTGTGGAGATTTCCGTTCTTTCCATATAAAGCAGATTTTGTTGCAGAATAGTAGGGAGGGTCGAGAAAAATAAACACATTTTCACCATCTTTTAGTATTAATTCTTCATAATCGTAGTTTGTAATTATTGACCCATTTACCACTAAAGCGAGGTCGTTCAGTCGTTTTATACTGCTTTCAGTGAACCTACCTTGAAAAGCACCCTCACTATAACCTCCACTAAGAGTAGTCCCTGAAAAAGTAATTCGATTGTAGATAAAAAAAGCCGCTGCCTTTTCTAAATCATTAAATTCAATCATATTATTATTCAAAAAACTAAACAGTTCCTTACCTACAGTGTATTCATCACGCCATTTATAGACTTGTTTTACTAAAGCAGTAACATCGTTTTGAGTCATAGTCCAAAATTTATAAAGCTCTGTATATAAGTCATTTACCCAATATTTTTTATTTGGATACCTTTGTTTGACATAAACAAAAATAGAACCACCACCAAGAAATGGCTCACGAAATTCATCGAATGCAGGTAATAACCTGGCAATCGTTTCTACCGCTCTGCTCTTTCCACCTGGATATCTTAAGGGAGATTTTATCATAAAGTGTTTCCTATATTAACAATAAAATTGTTTCTGTCAGCTTCTTTAAATAGTGTGTCTAAAAAAACGGATATTTCAGGAGATTAGGTTGTTTTCTAAAAAGAATTTAACCCTATCATTTAATTTATGTTTTGATTTAAGATATCCCTTTAGAAGAGGTGATGTAAGGTTCAACATACCTATATTATTTACTATTTTACCGTTTATTTTAACATCAGTCAGATTCGAGAATAAAATCATTTTCAAAAGACCATCTTTAATATCACTTTTGCTTGGTATCAGACTGTTTTTTGAATGCTTGCTTTCAATTAAATAAACAGTGTCATTTTCAATCAGAACTTCATCAACAGTGAAAAAATACTGTCCACCGAGATAGTTGTTTATAGTGATTTTTGCTTTTGTAGTAGTTGACAACATTTCTTTTGGTTGGATTGTGAAGATTTCCCTTATTTGAGCTTTTTCTGCTTTTTCTCTTGAGAACTCCATGAATATAGAAATGTCTTTTGTAATCTTCTTTTGAAAATTGATTATTCCAGTTTGGCTATGTAGTAATACTCCTGTCTGCTTTTCAATAATTTCATAGCTTCTCTTTACTTTTTTTACTAATCTTTGAAAATTGTGTGTCAGTTCTTTTAAATTCCAATGTAAAGCGGAACTATGATATTTTTTTATTTCTTTAATCTTTGACAGGATATATCTGTTGTTAAATTGAAAATCAGTAATCTTATTATCATACTTTGGATTTTTTGTGGCTTTGTCATAATACGCAAATATTACAAAAACATCAAGCAAAGACATTAAAGAAACAGTATCCCATTGAATATAATCTCTGTCCCCATCTAATCCTTCATCTTTGATGATAGGAATTATTGTGATTTTTTTGGAGTTATTAAGAGTATTATATACTCTCTCATAAGGATATGAACGCGTTCTTTTCGGTGATACCCATTTAGAAACTGCATAAGTTGAATTATTGTCAATTAACAAAAAATATGGAGAAGCTTCATTTATATCAATTTTTTTAAAATCAATCGGCTTTAAGTTTTCTGATAATAAGACATCGTATTGAATACCTTTTATTTGAGCAGATATACTCATAGCATCATCAATATTCATCCATCCTCCCTCACCCCGCAATATTCATCATATCAGCGATCAGTGTCGGCAGACCCTCTATACTTAAAAACAGAGTGAATATTACAATCAAAATCCCTAAAATCGTCAGCCAGATAGGGTGTTTATAATTACCTACGATGTCTTTTCTTCTTGAAGCGATGACGACTATAGTCAATGTGATTGGTAAAATCAAGCCGTTTAAAAAGCCTACTAAAACGAGTAGTTTTGCAGGTTCACCAATCACTCTCATAAAAATAGTTGAGAGAGCGATAAAGCCGATTATGCAATAGCGTTCATATTTCAAAATGCCTTTATATAACGTTTTAAGAAAGGAAACACTGGTATAAGCTGCTCCAATAATGCTGGTGATACCCGCAGCAAACAAAATAAAGCCAAAGAAATGCTCACCTAGAGAACCTGCTGCATAATGAAAGGCTGAAGCTGCTGGGTTTTCAGGGTCAAGATGATTGCCTGCCGCTACTACACCCAAGATAGCAAGAAATAAGAAAACACGCATCAAACTTGCGATTCCGATACCCATAATTGAACTTTTATTGATTTGTGCGAAATTTTCTTTTCCTGTAATTTTGGCATCTACAAGCCTATGAGCACCTGCAAAGGTGATATAGCCACCCACAGTGCCACCGAGCAAAGTCAAGATAGGGAAAAATAGGGTAGCAAATGATGACAAGGGAACAAAAGTATGAATTACAGCCTCACCAATAGGTGGATGTGTTTTGATTGCAATGACTATAATCACTAATATCATCAAAGCACCGAGTATTTGCATTAGCCTATCTACAATGCCTTGAGCATTTTTGGAAATAAAAATAACGATAGAAAGTAAGCCACAAACAAAATATCCTGCGTTGATATTTAATCCCACCATAGAGTTCAAGCCCAGTGCTGCACCACCGACATTGCCAATATTAAAAGCGAGACCCCCTATCGTTATAAGATAGGCTACAAAATATCCTAGTCCAGGCAATATTCTGTTAGCAATGTCCTGTCCTCGCATGCCAGATACGCAGATTATACGCCAGACATTGAGCTGAACACCGATTGCAAGTAAAAGAGATATTAGTATAACAAAACCAAAATCTGATTTTAATTCTTCTGTAAATGTTGCTGTTTGGGTCAGAAAGCCTGGTCCTATAGCTGATGTAGCCATTAGAAAGGCTGCACTCAGTAGGATTGAAAGCTGTGCTCTTTTATCTTTCATTATTGCTCCTTTATGAAATTAGTAATTAATAATTAGTAATTAGTAATTACTAATTACTAATTAATAATTCTTAATTCTCACTACAGCTATATTTTCTTCCACAAAAGCTTCCCTAATAGCTTTGATAAATTCTACCGCATGGATATTGTCGCCGTGAACACATATCGAATCAGGGACTAAATCTATATCCTCTCCTGTGATAGCTTGAACCTTGTTTTCCTTTACCATTCGTATCACACGAGAAATACAAAGATTTGTGTCGTGAATCATCGCTCCAGGCATACTTCTGGAAACAAGAGTGCCATCAGCATTATAAGCTCTATCGGCAAATACTTCTCTTGCCACTGATAAACCACATTCAAGGGCTGCTGTAATCATACATGAATTTGCAAGGGCAAGGAATATAATATTAGGGTCGACCTCATACACGGCTTCCGCAAGTGCAGTAGCGAGTTTGATGTCAACAGCTGCCATATTGTATAGAGCACCATGAGGTTTGAAATGTTGGAGTGGCACACCATGAGACTTTGTAAAAGCTTGCAAAGCACCAAGCTGATATTTTGCGTAAGCTTTAGCTTCTGCTGGTGTAATCTGCATATTTCTGCGACCAAAACCTAATAGGTCGGGAAAGCCAGGGTGAGCACCGACAGCCACACCTTTTGCCTTACATTCCTTTACTGTAGCATCCATCACCATTGGGTCGCCACCATGCCAGCCACAACCGATGTTTGCAGAGCTTATCAAAGATATAATCTCACTGTCCATACCTATTGAATAAAGCCCAAAACCTTCACCAAGGTCACTATTTAAATCAATTTGATACATAAAAATCTCCTTTTAATTAATAATTAGTAATTAGTAATTACTAATTTTTTTGATATAGGTTTTATGTCAAGCTGATTTTATTTCCTGTTTTTCTGTAGGGAACTCGATCTGCCCCCCCATGTAGCTTGCGCAGTGGGGGGGGAAGGGGGGGGGAATCAATCATATCAATCAAAAATCATATCCCCCCTCCTCCCCCTCCGCTCATACTTCACGGGGGGGCAAATTTCGGTAATTCGACTTTTCAGACAGCACTCATTTATTATCTCTCTCAGAAAAGTTGAATTGATTAAATTATACCTTACACATACCCCTTATGTATGTGAGCTTTGTAGAAAATAGCTCACGCACACCCTCTTTTCTATTATGTAGGAATTTAGGATTGAGGCATTACCAGCTAATTTCCTAGCGGAAAAAAATATGGTGGTTTCGTCCGTTTTCTACAAAGCCTGATTTCCTAAAGGAAAAATTATTTCTGTGTTTCCTTGCCTACCTCTTTTTATCGCTATTTATTATTATTCCGATAGAAATTTAGGCTTTCTTACCCTTATGATTGTTCAACTCTCGATATTCTGTCGCTTTTTGGCTTATTTCTTCTATGCTAATATTTTCAAATAAATTTTCCTGCCTTTTCAAGCTTATTTTCAGTCAGCTCTATCTCTTAGGTGATTTAAAATAAACTTTGATTTCCGATTATCCTCTTTATTTCACAGAAAACATCATGATTCACAATAATATCTACAACATTTAATAGGTATTCTACTGTTTCTTCGTCAGTTTCTGGACCATCAGGATAGCGAATCTCGTTTGTATAATCGTTTAATTTTAGACAATAATTTCTAATATTTCTAAGTTTGTCCTCTATATCTATGCTTATGTCAATTAAACTAATCAAATTGTGGGTTTTGGGAGGAATTATGTTATGGTATGTTAAAAAACCTTTTAAATATTTTTCTGTAGCTTGAGAACAACAATAACAAATGTTTTCACAAGGCATTGGAAAAAGGGTTGTAAGATGCTTTGCAGATAAAAAATCTTGATCAGCCAATCTAAACCATTCTTTGGTATCAAGTATACTCATATATCAACTTCCCTTTTTCTGAAATAATACCCTCAAAAAGACTTCTCTCTTTGCGATAATTAAATATACTCTCTCTCTTTATTATCAAATCGACTTCATATATTTTCTTATCTCCTAACTCACCTAATATCCGACCTCGTAAAAAAGGGTCTTTATCTATCTCATCGGGTATCACTGCATAAATATCTATATCACTTTCCGCTGAAGGCTCACCATAAACATAAGAACCAAAAAGATATATATACCTAGCTGGGACATTCTTTAATATAGCCTCTTTGATATGATTTATCTTCTCGTCATAAGTATAGGTTGCATTCATTTTTTTCTACCATTTTTCTGATGTGATAAAGTCAATATCCAAAAAATGTTTATCTCTTGTAACTATACAAAAGTTGTTTTCTTGTGCTATAGCAGCTATCCATAAATCATTATCTGGAAGAGGTTTCCCGATGGAATGAAGTTTTGCTTTAAGTAAACCGTATTTATAAGCAGTCTTACTAGTATTACAAATAAGATTTGAATTTTTTAGCATAATATTGACATTATTTATATTTTTAGCTTTTTTTAATGATTTGGTTGCACCATAATATAATTCTCCAAGTGATATACAAGATATATTTGTCTCTTCTATAGATAAAACCTTTTCTACAATATCTATATCATTATTTAGATAAGCAATTAGAATATTGGTATCAAGAATATATCTCATTTCCACGCCTCATCATTTACCTGTCTGCATTCTGTAAGAGCTTCATGGAATATCTTTGCATCTTCATCATCAAGACAACCTGCTAATTGCCTTAGTCTTTCTTTTCTCGCCTCATTTTCATCAAGCGATGATATTACAATTTTAACTCTTTGATTTAAAAACATTCTTAAATCAGTAACATCAAGTGTTAACCCTTTTTCCGTTATAGTCTCATATAAACTTATTGTTTCCATTTTTCTCTCCTTATAAATCATGAAAATAACATGATTACTAAAAAGTCGCCTTGATTTGTAGGGAACTGATTTATCTGTTCCGTTTAAATTGTTTTCCTTATTTTCGGAACAGATAAATCAGTTCCCTACAAAAACAAAAAAATCTCAGATTTAAAGATTCCAGATTAAAGATTCAGCCACAAAGCAGGACGAACTCCACCGGTATAATAAACATAAGTACCATACATGATGATTGAGCCATCGCTACCCACAATGCTAGCACGACTAGTATCGTCACCAGGCGAGCGCAACCACCAAGCAGAAACATTTCCCGATGTGTTTCTTGCACTTCTATCTTGGTTTGATAAAAAATATCTTTCTGCTTCCTGATTACTTAACAAAAATATCCTATCTGAAGTCCCCGGACCTGGCACAACACCGTGTTGCACAAGGGGGTTAGGTATGTCGGTTTGGACAATTTTTGCTCTATCGGCAGCTGAAAAACTATTATAAAAATCTCCATTTAACCATGTTCGAATTTCACTATTTGCCCATACATTGGTGTTACCAAATCTTCTACTAGTAATAACTGCTTCAGTTATAATCAACGCTCTATTTCCTGATACCTCAAGCACTCTCCAGCGATATTGACCAAAAGTGATAATCTGAGCTACTGTATAGCTTGTAGTAGCTTGAGTAGGAGTAGTTTGGCTAGGTGTTTGCGTTGATGGTGTAGTAGGCTGAGGTGTAGTCTGAGTAGTAGTTTGTGTCTGCGCAGGTGTAGTCTGACTTGGCGTTTGAGCAGGTGTTGTAGTTTGAGGCGTAGTCTGAGTAGTAGTTTGAGCTGGTCTTTGTGCTACTGGTCTTGCTGGCTCTATATTTATACCAGATGGCAGTGGCATCAATGAAGTTCCCACCACAATAGCAGTTTGAGTATTGAGAATCCTGATACCTATTTGTCTCAGGGCATCTACAGCACCAGTAACAATCACATCAGCACCGACAAATCTACCGATGCTGACTGCTGTATTATCATCGACATCACCGCTAAGCTGGAGGTTTTGCTCAGCACGGATTCTATCGAGTTCGCTTCTATCGACTACGATAAAACCTCTTTCTACGAGAGTGTGTTCGAGGACTCTAAGCAGAGCATCGCTTATTTCAGGGTTTGCAGTAGCAAAGTTTACAAGGGCTATTCTTGATGACCTATCGATATTGCGAAAGGCTTGGTCTACAGACTGGGCGACTATCTCTTGAATAGTTTGAGTAGGTTGTGTAGTTTCTACGGGTATGTTTGTGGTAGTCTGCTGTGGAGCAGGTGGCTGAGGTGAGGCACAAGACATAAATGCAAACACCCCAAAAACGATTGAAAATAGTGTTAAACTTTTCATATATTCTCCATTTATTTCTTTTAAATTTTTTTCAGTCAAAAAATATTAAGGTGCGATTTTTGTCAAGCATAATGATATTACAGCCTTTCGTTCCCAGTTGAAGCTACCAATTGGATGGTTTTACCCTCTTATGTGGAGGCTCACAACCAAATCCAATAATAACAAAATCATATTCCAAACCTTTTTTTATCGCTATTTATTATTATTCCAATAGCAATTTAGGCTTTCTTACCCTTATGATTGTTCATCTCACGATATTTTGTCGCTTTTTGGCTTATTTTCTCTATGCTCATATTTTCAAATAAATTTTCCTGCCATTTAGTATAATCAAAAGGTTCTTTTTGTATAAGCATGATAAATCTCTCTGCATCAATTAATCCTAAATGTTTTGAGAGGATTTCCATGCCCTCGTTTCTGATTACAGTGTCTGTTCTCATTTATTTACCTCCATTTTCTTTAAAAAATTTATTGGGTCTAAAATTTCTATTTTATCTATTTTTTTATTCAAAATACCTGAATCTGTTGTGATAAAAAAATGGCACCCAGCATCGATAGCACATGCTAAATGTAAAGCATCCTTTGATTTTAAACCTTTCTGCTTGATTATATTTGCCATTTTTATTATCTTCTCTGTCTCTGAAATGTCTATCACTGCTATTGTTTTCCATTTCATTATTTGGTTTTTTCTATCTGAATAGGGATTAAATGATACCTCAAAATCCATTATATAAGACCAAACTAAATCATAGCTATTGTTTAAAATGCTTTTTTGTATATACATTTTAGCTTCTGCCTCAAGGTAATTCTTCAATACCGTTTGGTCATCAAAAGGACGATTGAAACTACAATTGTCTAAATATATTCGTTTTTTTTTCATTTGCTATTTTATTTATTTCAGATTAAAGATTGAGCCACAAAGCTGGACGAACACCATTCCCAGCTCCCATATATATAGAGCGACCTTCCATGCGGATTGTTCCACCACTATCCACTACGCTAGCATCTCTTGAACTGCGACCAGGCGAACGCAACCACCACCAAGAAACTGAGCCATTTGCATCCCTTACAATCCTATCTTGGTTTGAAGAAAAATATCTTTCTGCGAGAGTATGTTCGAGGACTCTAAGCAGAGCATCGCTTATTTCAGGATTTGCAGTAGCAAAGTTTACGAGGGCTATTCTGGAAGTCCTGTCAATATTTCGAAAAGCTTGGTCTACAGACAGGGCGACTATTTCTTGAATAGTTTGAGTAGGCTGTGTAGTTTCTATGGGTCTGTTTGTGGCAGTCTGCTGTGGAGCAGGAGGTTGAGGTGATGAACAGGACATAAATACAAACACCCCTAAAACGATTAGAAATAGTGTTAAACTTTTCATATATTCTCCATATATTTCTTTTAAATTTTTTCAGTCAAAAAATATTAAGGTGCGATTTTTGTCAAGCAAAATGATATTTCGGATTTTTGTTTTCAACTGGGAACGCAGGCATCTTGGCTATAGCTTCTTTTTTAACACAGAGTTTTTTTCTTTTTTAACACAGAGTTTTTTAAGAGTTCACAGAGTGCACAGAGAATGAATGATAATTTATTTATTAAAATACATACTCTGTGAACTCT
>Ga0099364_10005654_pt1 | contig 18495 bp, 15 predicted proteins | sample TergutTh196P3_FD_73070 | JGI IMG/M metagenome (GOLD analysis project Ga0099364, IMG submission 73070) | Microcerotermes parvus P3 segment gut microbial communities from Pointe-Noire, Republic of the Congo - Th196 P3 | ecosystem: Host-associated > Arthropoda: Insects > Digestive system > Gut ...
TATCAGACAAGAAACTTTCAAGCAGACGATTCCTGTCATCATCACCCTGCTTAAAAACTCGGATCCCAAGTTTAGATAAAATCGGCAGACTTGTTTCGTAAGCACTTCTTAAGGCTTTATATGATGTAAAAAGAATTAGAGCCGAGCCGCCTGCTATTTCTATAAGAGTACCTACTATACTGTCAATAAAGGCCCCATACTCATACTCTGTAGGTAATGGAGTGTCATGAGGAGCTGCAAGAAGTACCTTTGTGCTATAAGGAAAGGGTGAAGGAAAAATCCCGGTTAAAATTTCCCTGTCTTTTAAAAGGCTTAAACCTGCCCTGCCCTTCCAATAATCAAAAGAATCACCCACAGTCAGGGTTGCAGATACACAGACAATTGTTTTATTTGGTTCGAAAAGACTTTCTTTTAATGAGGGAGCAATATCAATAGGAGTAACATTAAAGACAGCCCTATTATCATCTGCCCTGCTTCCCGGCCGCCTTTCTAACCACATGACATCATCAAAATTACTCTTATAGTCAATAAATGAAGTGCAAACAGATGCTACAGTATCAAGGCGGCGCATCACAGTTTTTATTTCCCATACAATAGGATCATCAGCAGCATCTTCAAGAACCTTTTCAAGGAGAGTTGCAACAAAGGCAGCAAGAGAATTAAGCTGCTTTCGCAGGGATGAAAGTTCAGGTAAGAGTCTTTCTGATATTTCTTCATCTCTTTGACTAATTAAACGGAAGGCCCCATCATTTTCACAAAATTCTAATGCAACCTTTTCAAGACCAAATATATCACTTCGTATTAATTCAATCTTTCTTGCAATTGTATCTTCAAAGTCATCATCAATATTACCTTGTATTAATGGTATAAGGCGAAGCAGCAGGCTATTCTTATATCCCCGCCTGCTCCTATAAAGCCTGCCTAATTGCCTCTGAAGTCCAATCCTGCTGAATTCCTTTGAGAAAAAGGATGTGGCCGATTCCTCGACAGTATGGGCTTCGTCAAGAATTATCCTATCGTATGGAGGAAGTACCACTGTTCCTCCATACCCTGCACCACTGCTTCTCGCACTAAGATCAGCGAATAAAAGATGATGATTTACAACCAAGATCCTTGCATCTGATGCCTCTTTACGAAGGAGCATTACAAAGCAATCTTCACGGTGACTGCAGCGCATTCCCATGCAATTATCTGCTTCTGAGCAAACCCTTGACCAAAGCCCCTCCACCGGCATAAAGGCAAGATCGGAACGACTCCCTGTTCGAGTGGTTTCGGCCCAATCGGCAATCGCCATTGTTTGCTGCATCTCTTCATCATCCAGCATTGGCTCTTTTAATGCATCAATCATTCGCCTTCTGCATAAATAATTTCCCCTCCCCTTTACAAGGACGGTTTTTATTTTCTTTTTTAACCCTGCTGTAACAAGAGGTATATCCTTTCTATAAAGCTGCTCTTGAAGCGTTATGGTAGCAGTTGAGATAACTATCCTTTCATTATTCGCATCAGCGTAGGAAAGAGCCGGCAGCAGGTAGGCAAAAGACTTACCGACACCGGTCCCTGCCTCCGCAGCCACAAGGGCATCCTTATTAAATCCCTTAATGATAAGCTCCATTAACTTTAGCTGCGACTCTCTAATTTCATACTCAGGCAGACGCCTTGAGATAACTCCTCCGGGCTCAAGAGCTGACATTATGGATTCAGGATCTAAAAATGAGATTTGACGGTTCTTTACAGGCTCCACTATTACATAGACTAATTTAACAGGATTATCGACTATATAAGAACCAAGACCGGACTCGGCTGCACGAGAAGATACAAGTAAATCATTATCACTGGGGGTAAGAAAACCTGACGGATGGTTATGGATTATTACACTACAATCGGACTTTTCATGAAAGGCAAGAACTGACCCCTCATTGCCCCTTGCGACAACTTCAATTCTTTCAATAAGATTAGAACCTTCCGATCCCGGCTCGCCATAGAAACCAAGGGCGAATACTTCATTCCCTCCTGCTTCTTCAATTTCGGAGCGTAATTGATTGATTGCTTCCTTGGTAAAACGCTTTCCTGCCTGCACTATATATTGTATACCATAAATTATCATGTTGCAAAAGTAATAAAATACGGGGTAAACTGTAAAACCAAAGCCCGTAGGGCTTTTACGAGAGACTAGCTCATCCGGATAGAGCGCTACCCTCCGGAGGTAGAGGTGGTGGGTTCGAGTCCCGCGTCTCTCAATATGTTTAAACCCGAGAAAACCACCGATAAAACCAAAAACTATGTTCTCATGGTCGAATCTGCAAAGGCTTTCATGGAAGGCGAGACGGATATGATTGCCCTGCTCGCAAATTTGTCGGCCCTTATAAAGCTCTATGTCGATGATCTTAACTGGGCAGGCTTCTATATTTTAAAGGGTGATGAACTGGTCTTAGGCCCCTTCCAAGGCCTTCCCGCCTGCACCCGAATCCCCCTGGGGAAAGGGGTCTGCGGAAGTGCGGCAATCGAAGGTAAGACAATAATCGTAAAGGACGTTCACGAGTTCCCGGGGCACATCGCCTGCGATGCCGCTTCACAGTCGGAGCTGGTTATCCCGTTTTTTAAAGGCGGCCTTGTTAACGGCGTCATTGACCTGGACAGCCCGACGAAGGGAAGGTTCACAGAGCTTGAAGCAGAGTACCTTGGGAAGGTTGCCGAGCTGCTTTCGGCCTTCCTTGACGGGAGTTAACCTATAATAGGGTTATCCACTTCTATCTTGTCGGAATCTTTAAAAGGCGCAAGGGTCGATACCATTCGGGCAGGTTCACCTGTACGATTCAGAACATAGTGGCTTTCTTTCGGCTCAAGGTGGATGAACTGCCCCGGCTTTAAGTCATGAACTACTCCGTCAACCACAATGGTCATTATTCCTTCAAGGATATAAAAGTTTTCTTCCATTACTTCATGATAATGGGCTTGAAAGTCCTGTCCCGGCATGAACTGAACAATGGCAAAATTACTCCTTGGGCCCCTCATCAGGTATTTTGGCCCTGAGTCGCCAAAGCGGTACTCCCTATCTTTTTCGTCTACTATGTACATCTTCTACTCCTATCTTTTCGTTTTAAAGGCCCGGTGCAGACCACATATGCCTTGTTATATTTTTATCGCTCAAAGTTAATAGCGGAGCATACGCTGTCTTCCATTTTTCATAAGCATCTCTATATACAGACTCATTATCCTTATTCGGAATATAAGTCTTTTCGATTTTTATTAAATTTTTCACACTTTCCTTTATATCGGGATATATCCCGATGCCCTTACCTGCAAGTATTGCAGCTCCAAGAGCAGCTCCTTCCTTTACGATTGGGACATCGACAGGAATCCCAAGAACATCGGCTAAGATCTGCGACCAAAGAGGAGATTTTGAAGCACCTCCTGCAAATACGATTTTCCCGGGGCGCTTTCCTGTGACAGCTTCGACAAGGTTAAAATGACCCAAGGTAACGATTGCGGCATTTTCCATTATTGCCCTATAAAAACTCGCCTTATTAAACTTTTCCGGGTCAAGGGCAAAATTAAAGAAGCCGGGGGCTGCATGCTTCCAGTTGATATAGTTCATAACATCAGAGAAACTACAGATTATTCCGTATGATCCTGCAGGCACTTTCGCGGCAGCATCATCCAAAATGGCATAGGGATCAATATTTCTTTCTGCAGCGAGTCTTTTTTCTTCAGCACAGAAGGCATCACGAAACCACCTCATAATCAGGCCCGGAAAGAAGGCGATCGCCTCGTACTGCCACATATTTTCGATAGCATGGCAATTAACCCTGACATCGCATCTCGGAGAACAAACAGCCGAATCTGTATTATACTCGTACTGCCAAAAACTCCCACCAAAAACTGCCGCCTCACCGGAACCGACAATGCCCGCACCTATTGCTCCGAGCTGACAGTCTCCGCCTCCGACAATAAGTGGAGTGCCTTCTGTAAGGCCGCTTTCCCCTGCGCCTTTTTTTGAGACTTCTCCTGCGATAGTACCGCTTTCCTTAACACCGGGGAAAATGTCTTCCCTAAGTCCGCAGCGTCGGGCGATGTTCGGGTCCCAGTTCCGATTCTGCAAATTAAAAAGTCCCGTTGTTGAGCCGTTACTCGGTTCGACTGCTAATACTCCCGAAAGCTTATAAATAATCCAGTCGTTAAACATTCCGATATGTGCTATTTTTTCATAAACTCCGGGGAGCTTATTTTTTACCCAAAGGAGCCTTGGCAGGGCGCCGAGAGCAAAGGTCTGGCCCGATAATTGGTAAAGCTCTTTTTCTAAATCCCGGTCAATTTCTTTTAACTGTCTAACTTCATCCCCTGCCCTCGAATCAACATTCGCACAAGCCCATATTTCTTTCCCACTATCATCATATAAAACTATCCCCTCCCTCATACAAGTGCTCGAAAGGGCAAGCACTTCTTTGGGGTCTATACCTGTTTTTGCAAAAACACCTTTAATGCAATCGCATGTTAAACCCCAATTCCTATCCCAATCAAAATCCATACTGCCGGGATAGCGCGGGTCCTCTCGATGTTCCCATTCACGCCCGGCAAAGCCAATCTGATTGCCTTCTGTATCAAAAAGGACAGCCCTGACACTCCCTGTTCCCGCATCAATAGCCATAAGGTATTTCCCGGGCATTTTAGCCTCCTATAACATCTATCGAATTATATCGTTGCATAATCATATAATTACAAGGTAAAATAATCAAACCCATGTAAAAGGAGGCTGTCATGGCAGATTTAGATGGAAATAAGGTCGAGAAAAATTTTCAAGTTGATATTCCTTTTTCAATGGATAATAATTTTTACGTTAAGGGTGCAGGCCATCTTGAATGGGGCATGAAGAAACACCTAAGTAATATTTTCTGCCCCAAAAGCGGTAATACCGTAATGTTCGCCTTTGACCACGGCTATTTTATGGGCTCTGTTTCAGGCCTTGAGCGTCTTGATTTACTTATTCCAAAACTAATTCCGCATGTTGATGTGCTTATGGCTACAAGAGGTGCTTTACGCACCTGTGTAAAACCTGATTTCCGCAAGGGTATTGCCCTTCGTGTATCATCCGGTTCTTCAATAATCTTTGATGACCTTAGCCATGAAGTTGTTTCAGTTGATATCGAAGATGCTATAAGAATGAATGCCGACTGTCTTGCAGTCCAAACCTTCATTGGTGCAGACGGCCAAGTATCGAGTATTAAAAATCTATCCAAGGTTATAAACGCGGGAAACCGATATAGCATCCCGACTCTTGGTGTTGTGGCAGTAGGAAAAAACCTTGAAAGAACAGACCAATATTTTAAGCTTGCAACCCGAATCCTCGCTGAGCTTGGGGCTAATATTATTAAGACCTACTTTTGCGATAAATTCGAAGAAATAGTCGCTGCCTGCCCTGTGCCAATTGTTGTTGCAGGGGGGAAAAAGCTCCCTGAACAGGATGCTCTAAAAATGGCATATAACTCTATTCAGGGAGGAGCTAAAGGCCTTGATATGGGAAGAAATATTTTCCAGAGCAAGAACCCTGTGGAAATGGCAGATGCAATAGGGAAGATCGTTCACGAAAAGTTTACGGACAAAGAAGCTTTTGAATATTATAAAGAGAAGGCAGAAAGTAGAAAGTGATAATTAAAGGCTTTTTCTCTTTATAAATTCCTTTACTGCATAGACTGCCAAGTCGTCTGCAAACTTGCCTGCACCAAAACCCGCATCATATCCAAGCTCTTTTGCTAGTTCATTTGTTATCCTTGCTCCCCCGCAGATCAGGATCACCTTATTACGATGGTTTTCTGCTTCAAGGAGCTCAATGAGCTCAATGAGATTTTTTACATGGACATCTTTTTGCGTAACTGTTTGAGAAACCAAAAGTATATCGGCTTTAAGCTTCTTGGCACTACTTACAAAGTCTTCGTTTGTCACCTGGCTTCCAAGATTATGTGTCTCAAACATTTCATAGCGCTCAAGACCATAATGCCCTGCAAAGCCCTTTCGGTTAAGTATTGCATCAATCCCGACAGTATGTGCATCTGTTCCGGTAGATGCGCCGATTACAATTAACTTTCTTTTTACTTCCTTTCTGATAAGAGCATCAATTTCTTCCATGCTCATTTTTTCTTCTTCTGAATCACTAACCTTTATCCTGCTATAATCAACACTTTTGCTTATACTGCCGTAAATAACATAAAAAGTGAAATCTTTATCGAGAGAAATGCGGGCAGCTATTTCAGGGATTAAAACACCCATCCCGATTGCAAGCTCCTTTGCTGCTGCTGCTCCCTTATCATCGTTTTTAACAGGCAATGTAAAGCTAATCTGTACCTTGCCGTCATTCATTGTATCTCCGTAGGGACGTAGTTCATTTAGGTTCATTTTTCACTCCCCTTCATTAGAGATATGAACGGGTTAAAATGAACCTGATGCTTCTCGCATACTCCGTCAAGGCCCTTTCCACCGTCACGAGAACGCTTAATGCCTGCGAAAATCCCCTTCTCTAAAGTAGCGAATAACTTTAATTGCTCAATTTCCTCAAGAAGGGATGATGCATTTTTCAGTACTTCTGTAGCTCTGTTTTGGATGATTCCTCCCTCGGTAAAGGTGATTTCTCCTCCAAGATTTTCCATTGTATTAAAAATATATTTGGCATTTTCTATTGATAGTGCCCTGTCAGACATAAATGGGGTGTGCACTGCCTCAGTTAACATTCCAAGGAGATGAAGCTTTTGTCCTGTCATTATCGTTACCATATTAAAGAGTGCATTCTGAACATGGCCTTTAAAAATATTACCTGTCATAAACTTTGTTGGAGGCATATACTTTAAGGGTGCTCTTGGAAAGATTTCTCTTGCCATTTGAGCCTGTGCAAGTTCAAATAAAAAGCCGTCTTTAATATCGGGATCAATTTCAAAGGCATGGCCAAGGCCCATTTGCTCTTCAGGGATAAAGGCAAGTTTAGCAAATTGCTCGTTTAGAAACTGAGAAGCTAAAACCGTATGAGCTTCTTCAATTGCATCGGCAGTGGTAAGATAATTATCTTCCCCGGTATTAATAATAATTCCTGCAAATCCGTTAATGATGCGTGAAAAGTACTGGTCTATTATCGTGCGCTTCATGTTAATATCACGGAATAGAATTCCGTAAAGAGCATCATTAAGCATAACATCAAGCCTTTCCATTGCACCCATAGCGGCAATTTCAGGCATACAAAGACCTGAACAATAATTACAAAGACGTATATACCTTTTTAACTCCTTCCCTGTTTCATCAAGGGCTGCCCTCATCAGGCGAAAGTTTTCCTGAGTAGCATAGGTTCCGCCAAATCCTTCAGTTGTTGCACCGTAAGGTACATAGTCTAAAAGGCTCTGCCCTGTCGTGCGTATAACTGCAATAATATCTGCTCCTTGTTTAGCAGCAGCCTTCGCCTGTATAATATCTTCGTAAATATTCCCTGTAGCGACTATCACATATAGATACGGGCCTTTTTTATCTCCAAACTCACTTAGAAAGTTTTCTCTCTCTCTTCTCTTTTGTTTTATTTTATTAATAGTTTCTTCTGCAATTTTATTTATTGCATCTTTTATTTCAAATGTATCTTTAGGAGGGAGTTTTGTAATATCAAAGTCCTCATTTACAATGCGCTCTGAAATTTCCTTTGGCCCCTGTCCCGTATGAAGGATCGCATTACCAAGGAACCATGCGATACCCATTGGTAATACATCCCTGTCCTGTAATTGCTGTATGATTATATTCGGCAGGGGAACCTGGTTTTCGTTTATACCGTCTATGCCGAGTAACCTTGCTATGGTACGCTCAACAGCAACAGTTGTATGCCTTTCAATAAAGTCTTGAGTATCTAGTGCTACATTTTTAGCATGTTCACGGGCCCTTGCAACAAGGGCGGCATCAAGGTTTAGCTTACTCAAATATCTTTACCTCTTACTGCACGCTTAAGGCCTACAGGTTCAAGGGAAACCTGCTGACCAAGGGCAAGACCTGCTACGCCTGTTAGTTTCACTTCTTTTAATCCCCTGCACACATCACAATTACAGGTCTCTTTATAATTACCGGGTTCAGTATAAGTGGAAATTACTCCCTCGAAATTTCTTACAATTACACGCCCTGCAGTCTGGGAAATTAAATAATTGGGAATTACAGGAACCTTCCCTCCGCCCCCGGGTGCATCCACAACAAATGTGGGAACTGCAAAGCCTGAAGTATGACCGCGCAGGGCCTCTATTATATTAATCCCCTTTGCAACAGGCACACGGAAATGCTCAAGGCCCTCTGAAAGGTCACAGCTGAAAATATAGTACGGCCTAACGCGTATCTTAACAAGTTTTTGTACAAGGTCTTTCATAACATGAACACAGTCGTTAACACCTGCAAGCAATACGCTCTGGTTTCCAAGGGGAATCCCTGCATCGGCAAGCATCGCACAGGCGGCGGCAGACTCTCCGGTTATTTCATCCGGGTGATTAAAATGAGTGTTTAACCATATAGGATGATACTTTTTTAACATATTGCATAATTCTTCTGTAATACGTTGGGGCATTACAACAGGAGTACGGGAGCCTATTCGTATAATTTCCACATGGGGAATCTCCCGCAGCCTCTTAATTATAGTTTCAAGGATATTATCGCTTACCAAAAGGGGGTCTCCCCCTGAAAGAAGAACATCGCGTATCTGAGGGTTCTTTGAAATATAATCGATTGCCTTTTCAACTTGATGTGTTGGCAATGCCGCATCCTGCTGCCCTGCGAATCTTCTGCGGGTACAGTGGCGACAGTACATCCCGCATTGGTCTGTTATCAATAATAATACCCTGTCAGGATACCTGTGGGTAAGACCGGGCACAGGGGAATCAACATCTTCGTTTAAGGGATCATGTAAATCTGCAGAAGCCTTATGCAGCTCTAGGCTTGTTGGTATGCTTTGCAGTCTTATCGGGTCAGAGGGGTCATCAAGATTCATTAGAGATAAATAATAAGGAGTAATTGCCATACGTAAACTAGCAAGGCATTTATTTACACCTTCTTCTTCCTTCTCTGAAAGCCTGACATGCTTCTTTAAATCTTCAAGATTTTTTATCCCGTTTCTTAATTGCCATCTCCAGTCATTCCACTCGCTGTCGGGAACATCTTTAAATAATCCGTTTCGTGTATTTGCCATATTATCCCCTTAAGTTCGAATTTTAAACGTACTTTTCATTAAATATCTTACGCAGAGCTTCACTTTCACGAAGAAGCTCCAAAGTAATTTCTGCATGTCCTTTAGTATAGCCGTTACCGACTATCATTGTTACGTCCTTACCGACACCTTCTGCACCAAGGGCTGCCTTTGTAAAGCTCGTAGCCATCGAGAAAAAGTATACGATTCCCCCGTCTTTAACAGGGAGTATACAAGACATCTCGGTATTCGGCATATTAACACAGCTTATAGAAATATCATACTCCTTGCCGTTATTTGCTTTAAGTAGTTTTTCAAGAAGCTCTATCGGCTTTCCTGCATCCCCTAAGATAACTTCATGACAGAACTTATTCTCCAGGAGGATCTTTCTATGCTCTTCCCTCCTGCACATTGCCACTACCCGGCCTGTAGGTCCCGTGCGCTTAACTGCCTCACAGCAGCACATCATCCCTGACTTCCCTCCTGCACCAAGAACAAGAACGCTGTCACCCGGTTTTACAAGCTTTGCGGTTTGAGCAGGAGCCCCTGCAACATCGAGGGCTGCAAGGGCAAGCGCCTCGCTCATGTCAGGGGGGAGCTTCGCATAAATCCCGCTTTCAAAGAGTATGGCCTTTCCTTTAATGTCTACCCTGTCTATATTCATGTGGATTTTTTCTATACTTTCAATTTTTAAGGGAGTAAGGGAGAGTGATACAAGGGAGGCGATTTTATCACCCACCTTTAAATCCCTGCCTTTCAGGTCTTCGCCAATCCCTGCAATTTTCCCGATGAACATTCCTCCTGAACCTGTAACCGGGTTCTGCATCTTTCCCCTATCGTTTACTATCGATAATATTTTCTCACCTATCTTTTGCTCATCATCACCTGCCTCTTCCTTGAGCTGGGTAAAGGATGCAGAATCTATGTTAAGAGATATAACATCGCAAAGAATCTCGTTTGAATATACCTTATTAAAATCATTGTCGATTTTCTCTGCCGCCTGTGTTAATACCCCCTGCGGCTTAATTACCCTGTGGGTTCCAAATTTATCACCCTTATTCATTCAAACTCCCCTTATAATCTTAAAATTTTCCGTGCTTCGTTTGGGTTCGCAATCTGCCTCCCAAACTCTCCTGCAAGCCGCACAACCTTTTCTACAAGCTCCCCGTTCGAAGCAGCAAGCACACCCTTTTCAAGATAAATATTATCCTCAAAGCCGACACGTACATGGCCCCCCATAATAATCCCCATAACAGCCATCGGGAACTCTGCCCGTCCTATGCCGGTCACTGTGAATGTAGCACCCGGGGGAATGCTTTCCCTCATAAAAATGAGATCCCTTGGTTCTGCAGAGATTCCTCCGTTTACACCAAGAACAAAATTGAAGTGAAGCGGGTCTTTAATATGGCCCTTTTTATAAAGACGCAGAGCCATGTCGATCATACCCTTATCAAATACTTCAAGTTCAGGCTTTATCCCGAGTTCTATCATCTTTTTCCCAAATTCAATAATCGTATTTTCAGTATTGACAAAAATATCATCCCCTCCGAAATTGCAGGTGCCGCAGTCGAGGGTTGCCATTTCAGGTCTCAACTCCAGGGGTTGGAGGCGCTCGGCATTGCTCATACCGACGGCCCCGCCGGTAGAGGGTTGGATTATTACGTCAGGGCATTTTGCAAGAATTGCATCTATGCAGGCCTTATACCTGTCTTTGGACTGAGTTGGCGATCCGTCGTCGTTGCGTACATGGAGATGGATTATTGAGGCCCCTGCCTTATATGCAGAGTATGCCTCCTTCGCTATTTCATCGACTGTATATGGGACAGCAGGATTGTGCTCCTTGGTAACTTCGGCACCGCAAATTGCGGAGGTTATTATCAATTTTTCCATGAATTATACATTCCTTTGCTTCTCTTTCGGGACAACACAGGTGCCGCTTGCCTTGCAAACAAGCAAGGGCTCTGAAAGAACCTCACAGGCAGAATCATTTATATCGGGCCTTGGAATAATTACCTTTTTAGCATTAAAAACCATTTTTCGGGAAGTATTACCTGTCGATACGATTTCCCCTTCTGCCTCGATATAATCCCCTGCATAAACAGGGGCCATGAACTCAACCATATCAAAGGCCTTGAAGAGCCCCTCATCCCCGTCATTGCGGATCAACAGCTCGGTTGCAAGGTCTCCAAATAATTGAAGCATTCTGGCACCGTCAACAAGATTTCCGCCATAATGGGCGTCCTTTGCAGACATGCGAAGTCTAATAAAAGCTTTCATATATTCTCCTATAGAAGATTTAATATTTTACCTGAAAGATTAAGAAGTTTACAGATATTAATTGCGTCCTTGGGAGCATCCTCGGAAGTATCCGGATCAGGTTTCTGCAATCTATAATCCATATATTCAGAAATGAGTGATACCGGGTTTTCTGCCGCTGCAAGTATTTTATCCTTAAGGCCCTCATGGTCAAGATTCTTTAAGCCAATTACTTGATAATTATTAAACTCCTCTGAGCTTATTTTATCATAATGGGTGCTGAGTATGGAAATACTATTTTGCTCATTTAAAAAACGTGCAATAGCGAGTACCAAGCTTGCACCTTCTGTCGGATTAGTACCCCTTGCAAACTCATCAAGTGCTATAAATCCAAACCCATTTTCAAGATCATTAATAATTTCTTTGAGTTTTACAATCTCACCTGCAAAGGTGGAAAGACCCTTATCAATAGATTCAGGATCATCGTAAACCAAATGAATAAAGTCAAATATGGGAAGCCGAGCCTCATCTGCAAATACATAGAAGCCCATCTGAAAAAGAATTATGTTCAATGTAAAAGTTTTTAATGCAACGCTTTTCCCTCCCATATTTGCACCTGTCAGAACACAGGTACCTTTTCTAAGTTTTATGGAAACCGGTGTAAACACCTTCTTTCTTTTCTTTAGAATGTCTGCAATAAAAGGATTATAAACTTCATTAAAAATAACCTCACAGTTTTCTTCATTATTAATGATGATGGGCCGAGTGCAACTATACTCTTTAGCAAGAGTGACTTTTTGTAATAATAGATCAAGGTATCCGATTGCAGATGCATTTGCCAAGAAGTCATCTCTATAAATATTAATTCCTTTTTTAAACTCTCTTCTTATTAGCAGCTCTTCATCTTCTTCTTCACAAACTATTAAAAGTCTCTTATCGCGTAAAAGCTTTTTCTCTTCTTCTCTTTCTTCGCTGATTATTGCAGCCTCAAGACGGCGTTTCACCTCTCGAATACTCTTTAATTTTTGGGTTTGGGAATCCGGAATAAAGAAACTGCGAAGGCGGCTGCCTGTACTATCAAGCAGGTCGAGAGCTCCGGTCATTGCCCCGGGCATTTGCCTGCTCAGGCGGCTTAGACAATCCATGGGAGAGATGGTTTTGGCTAATTCTTCAAGGGAAATTAGGAAGTTCTTTAGTTCAAAAAGCTCTACTTCATCCGGAACATGATCAGTGCCTGAGCATCTTTCAATGATTGGTCTAATTTCTTTAAATTGAGGCAGTATTTGTGCGATTTTGGCAAACAAAACCCCATTATGATTATCTATCAAAATTCCAATATTGTCAAGCTCACCATTTAGAATTGCATTATCGCTTTGGGTAAAGGGCCTCAATTTCCCTAGCTGCTCCTTGCCATAGGGGGTCTTTATATCAAGTTTATCAAAAACAAAGGAGAGGCCAATATCAGAAATTAACTTATTATCCAAGCAAATCATATAATTCCTCACGTCTTTCCATAACATTTATTACAGGTGTATCAATATATTGCTTAAGTGCTTTCTTGAAAAGCTTAGAGTCAAACTCATAACTGCTTCCCGAGACCGGATTAATTGTCACGGCAAGTAATTTAATACTATTGCGAACCATTAAGCTATTATTTCTAAATTTGAGCTTATTTACTGTATCCCTCCGAATAAGAAACTTGCTCGCATCATCTGCAATAATAATAGAATTTTGAACCCCTCTCTTAATAATATCTTCTGCCAAGGAATCTGTAAGCGCTGCCTGCTCAAACCCTTCACAGCTACCATCATCCCTAATTAAGGCAAGGGATGAACCTTCACTTTTTTGTCTGAGTTCACTGTCAATCTTGGGTGACTTAAGAAGATCATGGACATGGACAGTATCATCAATTACCCTATTCATATTGGCAGAAAGTGCGGCACCTGTACAAAGAATAGTGGCGTCAGTTATTGAGGGGGAAGAAAAAGTTTTTCTTGAAATGGCACCGTCTACAAGAATAATATCTGCGCCAAAGCTCTCTAATATACTGCAAACATTAGACGTTTGAGAATTAACCGAGGGGCCTGCAAGCTGAATATAACCGCCTGATCTTGCACGCATTATGATAACTTCTCCAAGGGGAGTATTAATTCCCGGAACTGAAAGAATTTCCTTTGTTATATCGCATAATGGCAAAAGTGATGATACTGTAGCAAACAGGGTTCCCTCATCAACAAAAATCTTGGGTTTACCTGTAGAGGTGAGTATATCTTCATCCTCCCCGTCACGGCCAACTGAAGAGAGGGCGAGCTTTATGCCTCGCTTTGAATAAAACTCAAGAAGAGCATTTAGCACTGTGGTCTTACCTGAGTTCTTTGACATCCCAATCAGAGAAAGGGATTTCATTTTATGTTTGGACCGATTAAAACTAGCCCATGCATAAAGGCTGCTCCCCTCCCTGAAAGATGCACACGCCCGTTAATGAGCACGCAGGAAAGCCTCCCCCCTCGCGGGGAAAGCTGTGCTGCTTCAAGGGAAGTTTTGCCCAGGCGTTCTGCCCAATAGGGAACAAGCAGGGTATGGGCCGAGCCTGTTACAGGGTCTTCAGGGATTCCAAGATTTGGGGCGAAGTAACGGGATGCAAAGTCAAGCTCACCATTCCCGGGAGCAGTGATAATTATTCCCTGGGAGTCGACCTTTGCTATTTTATCAAGATCAAATTTTACATTTGCTACCTGCTCCTCCCGCTCGAAAACAAAGAGGTACTCTCCCTTTCCTGAATAGACTTCGACAGGCCTTGAATCAAAGCAATCAAAATCCCAAATATATTTCTCCTTTTTAAGAGACACTGCAGGCAGGTCAATTGTAAGAAGTTCATTGTTCCTATACGCCTTAAGCTCGCCGCTTGCAGACTTAAAGCTTATACTCTGCTCTTTATAACCTTCGAAGTTAACAAGGACATAAAAAGCTGCAAAGGTTGCATGGCCGCATAAATCCACTTCGACTGTCGGAGTAAACCAGCGGATATGATATTCACCTGCCTTGCATATAACAAAGGCAGTCTCGGATAGATTAATTTCAAAGGCAATGCTCTGCATTAAATTTTCGCTCAGCCAGCTATCGCCAAGAATGCAGACACCTGCAGGATTCCCTTTAAAAAGTTCGGAAGCGAATGAATCAATATGGTAATACTTCATAATATAATGTATTATATCGGTATATGAAGATAATATACAATGGAAAAGTTTACCTACAGAGGGAAGAGTTCAGCGAGGCCATATTAGTGGACTCAGGGCGCATCGTAAAAACAGGTTCATCGAAGGATTTGCTTAATGAACTACCTTCCGGTGCAGAAAAGATTGATGCAGGGGGAGCTCTAATACTTCCTGCATTTTCTGACAGTCACCTCCACATGATGTCCATGGGGAGGCGGGCACAGGGCATTGAATGTACCGGGGCAAAGTCCTTTGATGAAGTGGTTAAAAGAGGAAAAGACATAATTGCAAAAAATAAGCCAAGACCAGGCTCTTATTTAAGGGGCGGCGGTTTAAACCCCGACCTCTTTAGCGCAGGAGAGAAGCGAAGCATTACCAAGGATGACTTGGATAAGATATCGACAGAGCACCCTGTCATAATCAGCCGCCACTGCGGGCATATCGTTTTTTGTAATACCCTCGCCCTAAAGATGGCAGGGCTCTTAGATTCTGCCCCTGATATCGAAGGCGGAACCGTCGAGAAAGATCCGTCAGGAAGGCCGACAGGTGTCTTTAAGGAAAATGCAAATTCCCTTGTATATAAGCCCGTGCCCGATCCTACAATCGAGGATGCGAAGGACTATTTACGATATTCAGTAAAACATGCCCATTCACTTGGTATCACATCCGTGGGGAGTCAGGATTCAGGCGGGGATGATTTTGATTGGGTAAAGAGGGCCTATAACGAGTTATACGATGAATACCGAAGTGAAGGCAGACCCGGCTTAAGGGTAACCCTTCAATGCGGAATTGGCCTTAGCGAAGAGGCACTTGATGCACAGTTGGCAAGGACAGCCGAGCACGGGAAGTATAACGAAAAAATTGGAGCAAAGCTGCTTACCCTTTGGGAAGACTCTGATTGGGGGATCTTTCTTAAGGCAGGTTCGATAAAGATTTTCGCAGACGGCACCCTTGGGGGCCATACAGCATGGATGAGGCAGCCATTTAAGGATAAGAGTGATACATCCGGCTACCCCCTTATGGACCCTACGATGCTTGAAAGGTTCGTAATTAAGGCTGCAAGGGGAGGAATGCAGGTAGTAATACATGCAATAGGAGATGCGGCAATGGATGCCTGTCTAGATTCATTCGAGAAGGTCACCGAGCCGGGAAGGAATCCCCTAAGGCATGGTATCATTCACTGCCAGCTTACAAGGCAGGACATTCTTGAGCGTATGGCTAAAAACCAAATTCTTGCCCTGGTTCAACCTATCTTCCTTGCAGATGATATACACGTTCTTGAGAGCAGGGTTGGGCAGGAGCATGCTTTGACTTCCTATGCATGGGCTAGTATGGAGCGTCTTGGAATCCCGGTAAGTTACGGCACTGATGCACCAATCAGCGGCCTTGACCCCATTCCCTGCATTGAATGGGCAGTAGCGCGAAGGAATACGAAGGACCCCTCTTCAAAGAGCTATAACGAAAAGGAAAACGTAGATGTTTATACAGCCGTCGATGCCTATACTATGGGTTCTGCCCATGCCAATCTGGATGATGACAGGCTCGGTCGCATAGCTCAAGGCATGCTCGCTGATTTTACTTTCCTTGACAGGGATATTTTTACTATTCCAATCGAAGATATTCATAAGGCGAAGGTTTTAAGGACTATCTGCGCGGGGGAAACTGTTTATCAGAGCTAGGAGGAATAGTAATGAGTTACCAGCCCTGAACCTCTGCCTGCAGACTCTCCCCTTTGGGACATGGATAATGTAATTATCACTCCTCACTTTGCAGGGACCAGGCCTGATTATTCATCGATGGCAATGGACATTACCCTTAAGAACCTGGAGCGTTACAATCGAGGGGAAGCTCTTATAAACGAAATAGATAAGAAAGCCGGGTATTAAAGGAGACTTGTATGAAAGATGTAAAAGCATATCTTAGCGTAGGCAACTGCTTTACAGGTGTATGGCAGGATGAGAAAACAATAGCCTATATAAACACAGACCCGAACGGCAGGAGTATAGTTACCAAGGATATTAATTCAGGCGAAGAGAAAATACTTTATTCCACGGAAGAGCGGATAATGGATCTTTACGTGCATCAAAGCACAGGGCATGTTTTCTTTACTTCCGATATTGGCGGGACTGAAAATGCTCAAGTATTCATCATAAAAAAGGGAACTAAAGAGGCTGTCAATTTAACCAATGATTCTGCAACCATGTTTCAAATCGGGGGCCTTCTTCCTGACGGGAAGACCCTGATCGTTTCCTGTAACAAACGGGTAAAAAGTACCTTTGACATAACTAAAATAAATATCGACACGAAAGAAATGGGCATGGTAAAACAAAACGACGATAACTATAATATGCCTGCTTCCCTTTCGCCTAACGGCAAGTATCTGCTTTACAATAAGCTGATGGGCACTTCGAATAACCCCCTATGGATGCTTGATATAAATACGGGCGAGGCTGTTAAGACTCCCGGAAATCCGAATCCTGCCTCTTATACTAAGCCTGCATGGAAGAGTGACAGCTCCGGTTTTTATCTTATAACAGATGAGGGAAGCGATTTTGAATATGCAGCTTATTATTCAATTACAGAAAAAACCCTTTCCAAAATATACGAATGTAACTGGGATGTGATGAATATTTCTCTGTCAAGCTGTGATAGATATCTTACTATATGTATCAACGAAGGAGGATATTCTATTATACGCATCTTCGATACTTTAAGTAAGAGTTTCTGCAATCCTCCTTCTCCTCCCAAAGGCGTAAGCGCAATGTACTGGAAAATGCCCTGGTCTCCGGGGGGATTGAAACTGCTCTTTACAATGGCAAGCGGGAAGCGCCCGATGAATTTCTGGGTCTTGGATATGGAAGAAGATTCTGTTAGGAAAATTACTTCCTGTTATACAGCAGGACTCACGGGAGAAGATTTTGTAGAGCCGGTCTTGAAGGAGTTTAGTTCTTTCGATGGTCTTAAAGTCCCGTATTGGCTCTATGTCCCCCCGGGCAAGGATGCGAAGAACTTACCCGTTATGGTTCATATACACGGGGGCCCCGAGGGCCAGAGTATGCCCACAGGAATTCCCTTTTATCATTTTATGGTGCAGCAGGGCATTGCAGTAGTCGAGCCGAATGTCAGGGGCTCAACCGGATACGGTAAGAACTATACGCGCATGGATGATGTAGAAAAAAGACTCGACAGTGTTAAGGATATTGAATACCTGGTTAAGGATTTACTTGATAAGGGGATTGCAGATAAACATAAGCTTTCAGTGTCGGGGGGAAGTTACGGAGGGTTTATGACCCTAAACTGTGCCGCAAGATACCCGGAATTATGGTGTTGTGCAGTGGATATTGTGGGCATGTTTAATCTTGTAACATTCTTGGAAAATACTTCCGACTATAGAAGACCTCATAGGGAAGCTGAGTACGGCACTCTTGCCCAACACAGGGACATTCTGCTGGAAGTCTCCCCGATTGCAAAAGTTGACGGAATCAAAGGTCCATTAATGATAATCCACGGAAAGAATGACCCAAGGGTCCCTGTAAGCGAGGCCCACCAGGCAACCGAGTACCTTACCAAAAGAGGTGTGGATGTAGAGCTGCTTATTTATGATGATGAAGGGCATGGCATAGTCAAGATGAAAAACTTACTTGATTGCTTCCCCAAGGTAATTGATTTTGTTAAAAAGCACATGAAAATCTCTTAATGGAAACAATAATCCTCGCATCGGCCTCTCCTCGGAGGCAGGAATACTTCCGCATGTTGGGCCTGCCCTTTAAAGCTATCCCCTCCCCCGCCGAGGAGGTTTTAAATGACAGCCTTGAACCTGCCAATGCCGCAACAGAACTTGCA
>Ga0099364_10005655_pt1 | contig 18494 bp, 19 predicted proteins | sample TergutTh196P3_FD_73070 | JGI IMG/M metagenome (GOLD analysis project Ga0099364, IMG submission 73070) | Microcerotermes parvus P3 segment gut microbial communities from Pointe-Noire, Republic of the Congo - Th196 P3 | ecosystem: Host-associated > Arthropoda: Insects > Digestive system > Gut ...
TCAAATTGGACGATATCGACTTAATATCCGAGAAAATCAGCATTACCCAGCAAAAGACCGCCGTACCGCAAGAGTTGCCGCTTACCACGGTTGCCGGCAACGCGGTTTACGATTACGTCGCGATAGAGCGGCCAAAGAACGACTGTGAATACGTATTTCTAGTCGAATGCCGGCCCTATGGGCGTTTGGCTGCGGGCAGCCTTGGCAACATCGCCGGAAAAATCATGAAGGTCGCGGGCATTCGCCAAAATGCCGGAGACCGCAAGGGATTTCACATTTTCAGACACCGCCTGGCGACGGCGTTGCTGGGCAACGGGGTGGCGCCGCCCGTCATCAGCAAGATTGCCGGGCAAACGGCGCCCGATTCGCTGGAGCCGTATCTCGGCGCGAATTTCAAACAGCTGAAAGAGTGCGCAATAAGCATTGAGCGCTACCCAGTGGCGAAGGGGGTGTTTGCGAATGCGTGAGTTTGCGTCGCAGCTTGCCCCAATCATTAGCGGATATGCGGCATATCAGCGGGCGTCGGGGCGTTGGAGCGATTCATACGCCGTGACGATGGGGTTGTTCGACAGCCACTGCAAGGCCAATTTCCCAAGTTCAAAGGAACTGACGCAAGCAATGGTCGACGCCTGGTGCGCCAAGCGCGAAACCGAGAGCAACAATTCGTGCCGTAGACGAATCTATCCTGTCGTAAGCTTCATCCGCTTCTTGCAGAAGCGGGGGATGACGGAGGTCGAGACGCCCGCCATCCCGCGTGAGGAGCCGAGTACGTACATCCCGCACGCGTTCACTGCGGGCGAGCTTGCGAACTTTTTCTTGGCCTGCGACACTATACCCCGCGGCCCATCGAAACAGGAGAACACGCGCAGAATGACGCTTCCTGTTTTCTTCCGGCTCTTGTACAGCAGTGGGGTCCGCACAAACGAGGCGCGCCTGCTCCGAAGAAGCGACACCGACCTTGGGCATGGCGTGCTGAACATCGAGTACTCGAAAGGACATGCGCAGCATTTCGTCGTTCTTCATGACTCCATGCTTCAACTGATGAGGGATTACGACATCGCAATCGAAGCTCTGTACCCGGACAGGGTCTATTTCTTTCCTGTCGGCAACAAAAACAAGCCCCACACGTCGGCGTGGGTTTCTACAAACTTCAAGCAAATGTGGTTCCAGAGCAATAGCGCCTATGCCGTCCCATACGAATTCCGTCACAACTACGCCACCGAAAACATAAACGGTTGGACGGACGACGGCTTCGAGTTCAATGACAAATTGCTTTACCTCAGCAAAAGCATGGGGCATAGCGTCATCGAAAGCACGAAGTACTACTACTCGCTTGTCCCGCGTTTGGCGGACGTGCTCGCAAGCCACACGGACGAGGACGAGACGATCCCGGAGGTGCGCTATGAGAGCCACTAACGAAGCGGTCGCCATCGCGGGACACATCAACACGTTTTTGAACGAGTACATGCCAATCCAGAAAACGCGCAGCGATCATACCCTGAAATCGTATAGCGAAGCGCTGACTCTTTACATTGGGTTTCTTGAAACGGAGAAATGCGTCAATTCAGAAAATCTGCGCGCCGATTGCTTCAAAGCCGAAACGATAGAGGAATGGCTCTTTTGGCTTATGGCAAAACGCTCGTGCAGCCCGGAAACCTGCAACACGCGCCTTGCCTCGCTTAGGGCGTTCATCTACTATCTCGGCGACAAAGATGTTGCATACCTGCATCTGGCTCACCGCGCATCGAAAATAGACCGCCGCAAGACTACAGCAAGAAAAGTAACCGGGATGAGCAAGAAAGCCGTTCTGGCGCTCCTGTCCGCGCCAAGCGCGGAGACAAAGGCGGGCCGCAGGGACATTGCGCTTATGGTTGCAATGTACAGCACCGCCGCGAGGATTGACGAAATCCTGTCGCTGAAGGTTGAGCATCTGAACTTGGATGCAGTTAAGCCATATATCACTGTCATCGGGAAAGGCGACAAGATCCGCACCCTCTATCTGCTGCCGAAGGCTGTCGCACATATACGCGAGTACCTTGCCGACGCCCACGGAAAGAATCCAAATCCTGAAGCGTATGTTTTTTATTCGAGAAACATCGGGCCAACTGGGAAAATGAGCCAAAAGGCAGTCAACAAGCAGATGAAAAAACATGCCATAACAGCGCACGAGCGTTGCAAGGAGGTACCCGAGGACATCCACGCCCACCAGCTCAGGCATGCAAAAGCATCGCACTGGCTTGAGGACGGGATGAACATCGTTCAAATCTCGTTTTTGCTCGGGCACGCTCATCTCCATACTACGATGATCTATCTGGATATCACAACCGAAGAGGAAGCAAAGGCGTTGGCGACCCTTGAAGATGAGAATGATAAGGATCTTCCCAAAAAATGGAGAGGTTCGAACCAGTCATTGTCGTCACTCTGCGGGGTAAGGCCGCTGAAGGCCTAAAACAAAACGCGAACCTTTCACCGATAGACGTGGCTTGCTACATGCATAACGGTGGACGGTTCGTATTTTATTTTGGTGCGTATAACTTATGAAATAGGAACGTTCCTATTTCATCAGGCAGAGCTTCAAGCCGGGGGAAATCACGCCGCAGGAGGCGCAGGAAGCCGGATATGAACTCGCCATGCGTTTTACGAAAGGCAAACACGCTTTCATCGTCGCCGTTCACACCGACACAAAGCACATTCATTGCGCGATTGTGTTCAATTCAACAAGGCTTGACTGCAAAGGTAAATTCAATAATCACTTCAATACGTCTTTCGTTGTACGCCGATTGTCCGACCTTATATGCGCCGAGCGTGGGCTGTCCGTTATCGAAAACCCGAAGCCGTCCAAAGGCCAGAATTACGCGGAGTGGCTTGGTGATAAGGAACCGTCTTGGCAGGAAAAACTGCGCTGGAAAATCGACGAGGTTCTGCCCGCCTGCTCGTCGTTCGAGGACTTCCTCGCGGCGATGAAAGCGGCGGGGTATAAGGTCAACGATAAGCGGAAACACATAACATTTTTTGCGCCCGGTCAAAAGAAGCCGACGCGCCTTAACACACTCAAAGGCGACTATACCGAAGCGGCGATACGGGAACGCCTCGCGGGTACAAGAACCATCACGGGCGGCGGCGTTACGCAGAGCGTCCCGACCGACGCGGGCGGCAGCCGTACCAGCGCCGTGCCTGTCGGCAGACGGGTCAGCCTACTCATTGATATTCAAGCAAAAATCCAACAGGGCAAGGGCGAAGGCTACGAGCATTGGGCGCGGATTTTCAACCTCAAGGAAGCCGCGAAAACTTTGATTTTCCTAAAAGAGAACGGCATTGACAGCTACGATGATTTGGTAAAAAAATCGTCCTCCGCGTCCGGCGATTTCGCCGCGCTTTCTAAAAAAATCAAGGAAGCGGAAACGCGCATGAACGAGATAAGCGAACTGCAAAAACATATCGGCACATACGGCAAGACACGCGATATTTACAACCAGTACAAGAAGTCCGGGTGGAGCAGTAAATTCTATGAGGAACACCGCGCCGACATCACGCTCCACAGGGCGGCGAAGAAATATTTTGACGACGCGGGCTACGGAAAAAATAAAAAACTCCCGACGATTGCCTCGCTCAAACAGGAGTACGCGGCGCTTCTCGCCGAGAAGAAAAAGCTGTACTCCGGCTACCGCGCCGCGAAGTCCAATATGCAGGAACTTTTAATCGCCAAAGGCAACGCGGATAAAATTCTCGGCGTAAAGACGGAGGCACAAACACGCGATACTTCACGTTCAAAAAATCGAAGCGAAGCGCACGAAAAATAGATTGCATCGCAATCGCAGCAGACACGCCGTAGGCGTGGCTTAAACAAACGCGCAAGCGTTTGAGGGGCTTGGGGAATTTCCCCAACAAGCAGAAAGCCCACAACCAATTTTGCGTAAGCAAAATCGGTTGTGGGCGGCGGGAGTGGCGTTCCACTCCCCCTGCTTGCCAAACCGTCAAACCGCTATAAGTGCGTTTTGGTTTTTGCGCGGATTTACTGCGGTCTGCGCTGATTTTTTACGGTATGAACAGCGTTCGTCATTACCGCATAATCATCTTATAACCGCTTCGCCATGTAAATATCCGGCTTACCGATTCCGTTGGCATCGGGCATAACACCGATAACCTTAAATCCAATTTTCAAATAAAACGAGGCTTGATGAGTTCCCGCGTTAAATTCACGCAAGCGGAGCGGTAAGTCATCATATAAATCAGCGTTCGCAAGCGACGTTTCGCCGCCCGCTCTTTCATCGTCCGCACCAAGCCAGAGAGTTAAACCGCCGCGTTTTTTCGCTTCTTTTTCCAATGCGTGAACAAGCAATGTTCCTATGCCTTTTCGTTGTTGGTCGTGCCGCACTACAAGTGGGTGGAGTTCATAAACATTACCATTGTAAGACGGTAACATTCCAACCCAACCAAGTACATCTTCACCGTCAAGAGCGGCAAGGAAAAGCGATTCGCCTTTGCCGTCGCGTTCGGTGTTATCCACGCGGTCGGCTACTTCTTCAAGCGCATCGGCAAGTGTCGCCCAACCGAGCGGCAGTTCGTCGGTTAGCATTTGCGCCGCTTGTGTACGCTGTACTTGGTTTAGCGTTTGCATATTTACAATTTTCACTTTGATTACCTCCATAATGATTTATTTTTTATTTCTCTCTGTTTCGCGTAATCACTATGGAGGCGAACGCGCATTAGGGCTGGTCGTTCGCTTTGCGAACTGCTCACCCATGCGTCCGGCTTAACAGGGATAACGAATGTAATACACGTTCAACACCTCGCTTAAATCAATATTTTTACAAAGATATTTCTTCGTTTGGTTCAACGATTAATTTATTCGGCGCGTTCCATGCTTCGGCTATATCACGGTCAAATAATGCTTTCGGTTTGACGTGAACAATGATGTTACGCTTCGCACCAATGAGCCGCGCACAGTCGGCGGCTTCTTCGGGATTCATATTATAGAAACCGTCGCCGCAAAGGATGGCGTAGTCAAGGTTCATATCCGCAAAAGTTTTCATCTGCTCGGTAGTGGACGTATCGCCGCAGGCGTAAATCTTCACGCCGTCAATATTAATAATAAAGCCCACGCATTGTTTCGGGTCGTGGTTTTTATTATAGGCTTCGACGGCTTGAATGAGAATACCGTCAATGTCAAAGCTGTTGTGCTTGCCGCCCTCTAACGCCTCTGCATTTGAGATAATACGGCAATTCGGTTTTTTGGCGCATAGGTCGGTTTGGTTATGGTCGCCGTGCTGATGAGTAACAAGGATAATATCAGCGGGTATGTCGTAGCCTTCCCCTGCGTATGGGTCAACGTATATTACGCGCCCGTCGTCAGCAGTCAGCCTAAAACTTCCGTGTCCTTGATAATATAATTTCGGCATAAAAAATCACTCCGCTTTCTTTGTTTCTAATTTATAGTAGTGTATAGCATTTAATAAATTATCTTGCTTTTTTCAGATTTTTCAAACCTGTTTCTATACTCTCGCGGCGTATATCCCGTTTCTTTACGAAAGTTATAGGTGTAATAACTTGCGCTTTGAAACCCGCAAGATAAAGCAATTTCAATAATGGAACAAGAGGTACTGCGTAACATCTCACAACTTTTTTGGATTCGATAATCGTTTAAATAAATATTAGGTGTACGGTTAAGATGTTTATTAAATAATTCACAGCACTTAGTGCGACAGACCGAACCGGCCGCAGCAATATCGTCTAATAAAATTTTATCTGAAAAATGCTTGTGGATAAACCCCATCATTTTCCATATCGTCATCCAATATTCTTCTTTCATTTCTTCCTGCTCAATATATTTAATTTTAGCGTGAATTGTAGAACAAGCATCAAATATTAGAGAAAGAATTTGCAAGGTATCGCATTTTCCCTCGTATACCTCTTTGTATACCTGCTGTATTTTATTAAACAATTCACCATGCCAAAGCTCTTGGTTTGTCATAAGGATTACATCCTCATTCGATGAACCAAATTTTTCTTCCATATACATCCTCAATGAACTAAGCCCATCATTAAACACAAATGGATTAACTGTAACCACAAGATATACGCAATTTGATTGAGTGCTTGAAAAATTATAATGCAACCTTTTACTGTTAATAAAAATTCCTTGTTTTTCGGGCACATGAAATACTTTGCCATTAACAAAAAAATCCATGTCGCCTTTTACCGGCCAAGTAAATTCTAAATCGGGATGCCAATGGCAAGCGGTGGAATATTTGTGAAAATGTTTTAGCTCGCCCTCGCCTACATAGATAGGAATGGTGGGGATGCTATACGGTATGCGCTCAGAGAGGTCTGACAATACATTAAGTTGAAATTTCAAAGCATCTCCACCTTCGTGAACGATTTTGATATTATTATAACCGATTTTTATATATTGGTCAATATAATCTTGCTAAGATAAACAATATTTACATGGTTCGCTGTTGTTACGCTAAGGGGAGGGGCGAGATATTGGAAATATTAGACAAAAATGCTTTTAATAATAATTTTAGACGTTCGTTAATTGCATTGGTAATACCGATTGCATTGCAAAATTTTATTTCAGCAGCAACAAACTCGGCTGATATTTTTATGATTAGTACGGTAAGCCAGTCAACACTGTCTGCGATTTCGTTAGCTGGGCAAATAACTTTTATTATTACTTTTTTTTACATGGGGCTGGCTATTGGCGCAGGTATTCTAACCGCTCAATATTGGGGAAAGAAAGATATTGTAGCTATTCGGCGTGTACTCAACATCGCCTGTATGTTTTCCTCTGTTGTTTCATTTTTATTTTTTACTTCGTCTTTTTTTCTGCCAAACTATTTAATGCGCATCTTTACCAATGACATTGAGTTAATTACATACGGCGCAATGTATTTGCAAGCGGTGTCATTTGCTTACCTTGCAATGGGGCTTTCTCAAATGTATTTATCAGTAGCGAGGAGTATGGAAAAAGCACGTTTCAGCGCATTGGTCAGCTCGGTATGTTTATTATTAAATATCGCAATTAATGCTTTGTGTATTTTTATTCTTTTCCCCGGTAAGCCGGAACAAACAATAGTAGGGGTAGCTGTTGCGACAGTTATTGCTCGTTTTATTGAATTAGGTTGTTGTTTTTTACATTCCTTTCGCAATGGAAACGTAAAATTTAATTTACCTAAATACGATAACATACAAAAATTATTATTGAAAGACTACATTCATTATACAAGTCCCGCATTGGCAAATTATATCGTGTATGGCGGTGCTTTAGCGGCAGCGACAGCCATTATCGGTCATGTAAGTTCCGATATGGTAGCGGCAAATGCAGTAGCCGGAGTGGTTAGAAATTTATCAATCGTATTATGCGGCGGTATTGCCGGTGGCGGAAGTGTTTTAATAGGAAAGTTTTTAGGAAGCGGCGATATTCCATCCGCTAAAAAAGCGGGAAACAAAATTTATATATACGCTTTAATTTTTGGTGTATTAGCCAGTATAACGGTGCTTTTATTAAAACCATCGGTACTAAGCATCGTTAATTTAAACACAACAGCACATGGATATTTAGATGTCATGCTTACCATTTGTGCTGTTTATTGCGTAGGCAAATCATTAAATTCTACAATCATTGGAGGTGTGTTTTGTGCGGGTGGCGATGCAAAATTTGGTTTTATCTGCGATGTTATTGTGATGTGGTTCATTATAATTCCGCTTGCTTGGCTTTGCGCTTTTGTATGGCAAGTATCCCCTATCATCTTGTACATCGTAATTTGCTTTGATGAAGCCATTAAAACACCAATAGCTATAATCCGTTTTCGTCAATACCGCTGGTTAAATAATATCACAAGGGATTTAGCGTGAAGTTTAGAACCGAAATGTTAAAAATAAAAAAATGGAGGAATTTGCAATGAAAAAATTAATTTTTATTCTTTTAATATCAGCATTATTTATGATGCTTACTGCGTGCAACAGCAGTCAACCACCGGTTGAAACAACCACAGAACCTATCGTAAATCAAAATGAGCCGATTGAATCATTGCCGGTTACGGTTAATGAAGGTTCTGAAAGCAATGATGCGATGCAAGAAATCACAAACCCCGGAAATGACGAGGTAGCGAATGGCATCGGAAACCTTAGCACCAATGTCGATTTTACGGGCATTGTTTCAAGACATGGACAATTACGAGTTGAGGGAGCGGACATAATCGACCAAAATGGAAATCCGTTTCAACTTAGAGGGATAAGTTCTCATGGCATACATTGGTTTCCGCAATTTATAAATAAAAACGCAATACGAGAACTTAGGGACGATTGGAACACAAATGTTTTTAGGCTTGCCATGTATACGGGTGAAGATGAAGGTTATACAGCCGCAACTAGGGAACAGACTTGGCAAAAAGTAGACGAGGGCATACAAATATGCATCGAATTGGATATGTATGTCATTGTGGACTGGCATATTTTGCAAGACAGAACGCCGATGTTAAGAATAGATGATGCCATCGAATTTTTTGAGTATTTTTCTCAAAAATACGGGGATGTACCAAATGTAATTTATGAAATATGCAACGAGCCTAATCCTCCTGCGACATGGGTAAACGATATAAAACCGTATGCAGAAATAATTATTCCGATAATACGTCAAAATGCGCCGGATGCAATCATCATTGTTGGAACGGCACAGTGGTCACAGTTGATAGAAGAACCGCTCCAAAATCCGCTTGATGTTGATACTGCCAATGTTATGTATGCCCTTCATTTTTATGCGGCAACCCATACAGACTGGCTTAGAAATTCACTCACAAGGGCTTATCAAGCTGGGCTTCCTGTATTCGTAACAGAATTTGGTATGTGTTCCGCATCCGGCGATGGCGCAAACGATTACATCGAAACAGAAAGGTGGTTGAGCCTACTCGATGAGTTAAACATCAGTTATATAAAATGGAATCTTTCAAACAAGAATGAGGCATCCTCTGTGCTTAGACCTCATGCAAGCCCGACAGGCGGGTGGACAGAAGATGATATTAGCGAAAGCGGTGCATGGATGCGAAATCATTTCAGAAGCAGGGGGTAACATTAAGTAGTCTTTTGCACTTGTAAAGAGTAAAAAAGAAAGGAAGATATTTTCTATGTTAAAAATCTTTCTTGAAAAAAATAGTTTTAACCGTAAAAACATTGTTGAATATGTTTTTGATGAAATAATGAATCAAAGCATTATCAACAAAGATGACAAATTTGCAGTAATGAAAGTTGCTATATCTGCCCCCCTTTTTCAATCTGCCGCTGATTACAACTATCCTTGGATTTTTAGCACCAAATGGGATAGTTAAAGTTAAACAGGGTAACGTGGCAAATATGAACGATTTTTATATTTTTACAATCAATATTTATAGATGACAAGGATTTATCTATATAATATTGATATAACGATAAAGGAAAAGGAACGCAAAATGTATTCGTTGTTATTAATTATTATATTCATCGCATTTATAAGCTTGGGGCTGCCCGATTCCCTACTCGGTTCCGGTTGGCCTGCCATGCAGCCCCAATTAAGCGTTCCTATTTCTTATGCGGGTATTATTTCCATGATAATAGCCGCAGGAACAATAATCTCAAGTCTTTTGTCTGACAGGCTGACGAAAAAATTTGGGGTAGGGCTTGTAACCGCCATAAGTGTTTTGATGACCGCTGCGGCATTGTTGGGTTTTTCAATTTCCGGCTCTTTTATACTGCTTTGCTTATGGGCAATACCATATGGGCTAGGCGCGGGGGCGGTTGACGCAGCGTTAAACAATTACGTGGCTGTACATTATACCTCGAAGCATATGAATTGGCTACATTGTTTTTGGGGGATTGGCGCAATGACAGGCCCCTATATCATGGGCTTCTATTTAACGCAAGGGTTGGAATGGAGCAATGGCTACATGACGGTAGGGGTGTTGCAAACCGTTTTGGTGGTTATATTGTTCTGTAGCCTGCCATTGTGGAAGAAACGGGAAGCGGGTTCGGCCGGCGAGCCTGTCCCCGCAAAAAAAATTTCACAGCTTTTGCAAATCAGGGGCGTGAAATATGTACTGTTTGCGTTCTTTAGTTATTGTGCGCTGGAAATTACGGCAGGGTTATGGGCAAGCACATATCTTGTTAACCAAAGGGGCGTAAGCGTTGAAACAGCCGCATGGTATGCTTCGCTGTTTTTCATTGGGATTACCGCGGGCCGTTTTTTGTCCGGGTTTATCTCTAATCAGCTAGGCGACAAAAAAATGATTTTAATTGGGATATACATAATATTTTTCGGCGTAGCAGCGATATGGATTCCGACCGGAACAGATTTGCTTTGTTTGATAGGTTTAATTTTAATAGGTTTAGGATGCGCCCCCATTTACCCGTCAATAATTCATTCCACCCCGGAAAATTTCGGCGCGGAAAATTCGCAGGCGATTGTGGGGCTGCAAATGGCAAGCGCGTATACGGGTTCAACTTTTATGCCGCCGTTATTTGGCATGGTTGCGAATTTTACCGGGTTTTATTTATACCCAATTTACTTATTAATATTTGCAATTTTAATACTGATTATGATAAATACGGCGAATAAATCCATTGCAAGAAAAGGGGAAATGAAAAATGCAGAGTAAAACTAAAAATACTATATCTCAAAATAAAATCAAGGAGCTTGTTTATGCGAATTTCGGAAAAAATGCGGATTTGGAATCAATCAATGAAATGGAGGACGGGTTTTTTAATGCCGTATACTCATTAAAATTTGTTGCTCCTTTAAATAACTATTCTGAAATGGTTTTGAAAGTAGGCGTAACTGCCGATACATATGTTTTGACTTATGAAAAAGACATTATGAAAACGGAGGTTTTTGTTTACAAAGCATTAACGAAAACCCATGTACCCGTACCCAATGTAATTAAATACGACAATGGACGGTCATTAATAGATAGCGATTATTTCTTTATGGAAAAGCTGCAAGGTCAAACATGGGCAAAACTAAAAAATACTATTACACCCGAAAATTCACGGCATTTACAATATGATTTAGGAAGGTACACAGCAACCATTCATTCAATAAAAGGTGATTACTTTGGGTATATAAAAGAAAACGAGCGTTATCAATACCCAACTTGGCAAAAAGCCTTTCGTTCCTTTATTAATGACATTATTTCCGATGGAAGAAAAGCCCGCTTAGATTTGCCCTATGAAAATGTGTTGGGAGCATTTGAGCAATATTGGGCAATTTTAGATTCTGTTAAAGAACCGTTATTAGTAAATTACGATATGTGGGATAAAAACATTTTGCTTATTGAAAAAAATGGATTATTTGTTATAGAAGGGATAATTGACCATGAACGCGCTTTTTTCGGCGACCCGATAGCTGATTTTTTGTCCACTGTTACAATATGCGGCGCACTTGAAAAAGCCGAAGATTTTATACGAGGTTATAAGGAAATACGCCCGTTTGTTTTTGGGAAAGAAGAGCAACTCAGGTTTTGGATGTACCAAGTCTACATGGGGCTTTTAATAGGCGTTGAAGTTTACCGATACGACGAAACAGAAATCCCACGGTTCATGCAATTAAGCCGCCATATTATTAGTATGGGGATAGAAAAATTAAAAGATGTGAGGTGAAAATCATGACCGAACTGGAAAGGCAACAAAGCGGAAAGCTATACAATCCCTTCAAGGTCAGTTTACCGCAATACCATGAAAAAAAGGAGTTGGTAGCAAAGTTTAACGCATCTGCATGGAACGACGGTATGAAACGCATGGACTATTTAAGGAATGTGTTTGCTCGGATGGGAAGCCGCGCATATATTGAGCCACCTTTTTTCTGCGACCACGGGTGGAAAATTTCTGTCGGTGAAAATTTTTATGCAAACACAGGCTTTCTTGTCCTTGATGAGGCAGAGGTTGTATTTGGGGACAATGTTTTTCTGGGGCCACGGGTATGTATTTATACAGCGACACATCCGATTGATGCGGAAGTTAGAAATACAGGGTTAGAAATTGCCTTGCCCGTAAAAATCGGAAATGATGTATGGATTGGCGGGAATGTAGTGGTTAATCCCGGAATAACTATCGGAAACAATGTTGTAATCGGTTCGGGTTCTGTGGTTACAAAGAATATATCCGATGGGGTTATTGCGGTGGGTAATCCATGCCGGGTTTTGCGTGAGATAACCGAAAAAGATAAATTGCATTGGAAAGAACAATACAATGAATACATGAACGATTTAGATTGTAACAACAAAAATAAAATATAAGGAGTTTGAAAAATGTCAAATATAAGAGTGGAATTATTTTCAAATTCGTTAATGCGCCATGTTGCGTTTGAAATGATTATTCCGAATGATATTCGTACCGATTTGCCAAGACCACACAACCCCTATTTTGACAGACCATGTAAAACTGTATTTGTTTTGCACGGGTACACAGGCTGGGGTAAAGCTATGGGTGGTATGATTGAATTGGCTGAGAAGTACAATCTTGCCTTGGTTTTCCCTTCTGCCGAGAACAGCTTTTATTTAGACACCGCAGCCACTGCCGGAAAATTCGGGACTTTCGTAGGCGTTGAATTAATCGAATATATCAGAAAGACCTTTAACCTCTGCATTACTAAAGAAGATACATTTATTAGCGGACTTTCGATGGGTGGGTTTGGGGCTTTACATATTGGTTTATCTAACCCCGATACTTTCAGTAAAATCATCGCGTTATCTTCTGCATTGATTGTACACGGGATTTCCGGCATGAAACCCGGTGAAAATAACGGCGTGGCGAATTACGATTATTACCGCCACTTTTTTGGTGATTTAGATAACGTGATTGAAAGCGATAAAAACCCCGAAACCCTTGTAATGAAGCTGGTTCAACAGAAGAAAGAAATCCCTAAAATATTTATGGCTTGCGGTACAGAAGATTTTTTACTGGAAACAAACAGAACTTTCCATAAATTTTTATCCTTAAAAAATGTTGCAGTTAATTATTTTGAAAGCAGCGGCGGGCATGACATGATGTTTTGGAATGAATATTTTGCAAAGGGCTTTGAATGGCTTGTACAGGAGGGAAATTAATATGAACCAAATCCATATTAATCAATTAGGTTATCGTCCAAACGACCCTAAAAAAGGGATTATACCGCAAAGCGATATTGAATTTTGCGTTATGCGTGTAGCAGATAAAATGATTGTTTATAAAGGTATTGCCGGGGAAGCGGTTTATGATGCTGCATCAGATGATACCGTGCGTATTGCAGATTTTTCTGAGTTTACAGAAACAGGGGAATATGTGTTGTGTACCCCCGATAAAAAATCATATCCATTCGTTATCAATAAAAACCCATATGCCGATTTACGAGCCGCTCTGTTAGAAATGTTTAACTACCAAAAATGCGGCGTAGACCTTGATTGCGGATTGTGGTCGCATCCCGCTTGCCATACATCACTTGCAACTATTTACGGTACTAATAAAAAAATAGATGTTTCCGGCGGTTGGCATGATGCAGGTGATTATGGGCGGTATATAGTACCCGCCGCAATGACAGTCGCCGATTTATTATTAGCACACGAATTATCCCCCAATCCCGACCCGCAGGTTTTAGAGATAGTTTGGTTTGAGTTGGAGTGGATGATAAAGATGCAAGATATGGAAACAGGAGGCGTTTATCACAAAGTAGGATGTCATTACTTTAACGCTCTTGACGAAATGCCCCATGACGAACATAACGAATTAATAATATCGCCGATTTCTCCAACCGCTACTGCCGATTTTGCCGCTTCAATGGCTCTTGCTTCCCGGTTTTATCCCGAGAAAAAAGAGGTTTTATTGGATGCGGCAAAACGGGCATGGGATTGGTGTATTGCAAATCCCGATGCTCCGAATTTTATTAACCCACCGGATATAAAAACAGGGATGTACGGAGATAGAGAAAATAAAGACGAGCGTTTTTGGGCGGCGTGTGAATTATTCATTTCCACAGGGGATGAAAAATATCACGATGCTATAAAATCCGGTGATATTTACGATGGGCTTGGTTGGACGGATATGGGGACATACGGCCTTGTTGCTTATTTATTCCATGCAGGTGTCAAAGCAGATTCTACATTATTATTGAAGATGAAAGATAGATTGCTATCTATTTGCAATAATATAATGAAAAGTTACGTCAATGAGCCATACGGAACTTCATTAGGTACAAGGTATGCGTGGGCAAGCAATTTAGCGGTGGGGAACAATGCTATGACACTTTTATTTGGTAGCCGTATTGTTGAAAATGGCGAAGCATACAAACAAGCCACTCTGGAGCATATAAATTATTTGCTCGGCAGAAACCCATTATCACAGAGTTATGTAACCGGGTTTGGTTCTGTTGCACCAAAACATCCCCATCATCGTCCATCGGTTGCTATAAAAAATGCCGTACCCGGAATGGTTGTCGGCGGCCCGAACATGAACATTCAACAAGACCCTGCCCTCCGTACTCATTGCGCCGGATTGTCGCCTTCAAAATGTTTCATAGACCATAAAGACAGTTTTTCATCTAACGAAATAACAATATATTGGAACTCTACGATATATTTTATTGCGGCGGTTTTAGGTTTTTAAGGAGGAACATATGTCAATAAAAATGGGATTTCAATTATCAAGTGTTACTCCGTATCTTGATACACCTGAGAATATGTACAAATCATTCCTTAAATTGGCGAATATTGGATACCGTGATATTCAGCTTCAAGGAATACCGGTTATTATTCAAGATGGTGTAATTAAAGAGGCACTTGCAAAAACGGGGTTAAACTGTATAGCGACACAGGAAGATTATCCTTTTGGTTTTGGTGAAAATCCAGAACGAGGAATTGAGAGGGCTGTACATTGTGGCGCAAAATATTTGTGTTGCGCCCTAATTCCAAAAGATGTTGATTCATTGGTTAAATTGGAACAATTCGCTATTAAACTTAGCGAAATAGCAAAAAAAGTGCAATCAGCGGGTTTAGTTTTTTCATTTCACCCTGTTGGCGGAGATTATAAAAATTTAGAAGGGCGGCCTATATATGAACGATTGTTAGAAATGCTGCCTATTAATACACAACTTACATTTTGCGTTAATTCTGCATTTAATATGAATGTTGAGCCTTTAACAATTTTCAAAAAATATGCAGGGCGTATGGATTTGGTTCATTTTAAAGACGACGCGCTTACAGCCGAGGGTGGCAGGCATCTTATGCCGTTAGGCCAAGGTAGCCATAACTGGAAACCTATTCTTGATGAGTGTAAAAAAGCAAATGTGAAATATGTTTTTGCCGAACAGGAACGCTGGCTAAAAGATGCTTTTGATTGCGCGAAGGATAGTTTTGATTATTTAAAGAACCTCGGCTTATAGGGTTATGGAAGATTAAGTAAAACCTAATTACAAAATTAAAGTATACAAGCGTTAGCTTGGTGCTTTTAGGAAAAATAAAAAAAATTATGGGAGGTTGGAGAAATGGAAAAAAGGTATATCCAGTTGTATTCCATTAAAGAGGATACAGCAAAAGACTTTATCGGCGCATTGAAGTGCGTAGCGGGAATCGGCTACACAGGGGTGGAATTTGCGGCAGGTAATTATGGCGGCTTTAAGGCAGGGGAACTTAAAAAGGTTCTTGAAGAATTGAACCTTGAGCCGCTGAGTACCCACATTATGTCAAACCATGTAGCCGAGCATGTTGATTTTGCTTTGGAGTTAGGCATCAAGTACATCATAGACCCTATGGCTAATATGGGGAACTATGAAGAAGCGGCGGCTTTTGCAAAAAAACTTAATGCCACCGGAAAAATATGCAAGGACAAAGGAATCGTTTTTGGCTACCACAACCACAGGCATGAGTTTTTGGAAAGCAAGGACGGGACATTGATGGATACCTTGCTGGTAAACACAGACCCTGAATTGGTATGTTTCCAATTGGACGTGGGCTGGGCAACCTGCGCCGGATGCGATGTGCCGGAATTTATAAGGAAGCATACAGGCCGTTTTAAGTTAATCCACTTTAAAGAGTGTTCCAAGGTGGCGGGGCCTGAACAGATGCTTGATTTCGGCAAGTTCCCAAAAGACGAAAATGGCCGCCCCCAAGTCCCGCCGGATGTGATTAAAAAATTCCAAGAACAAAACAAATGGAACGTAGCTGCCGGGAAAGGCGTTATTAATTGGCCTGTGGTGAGGGATGCGGCTTTGACGCACGGCGCAGAAGCGTTTATTGTCGAACGTGAATACGATTACGCCGGCGATATGTTTAAATGCATTGAAGAAGACTGCGCATATTTGAAATCATTGTAATAAGCCGGGGAGGTGCAGCATGGCGAAGAAATTTATTTGCTCGGCGAAAGAGCCGATAATCCAAACTAAGAACGGAAAGCTGCGCGGTTACATCTTGGACGGCACATACACGTTCCACGGGATTAAATATGCCATGGCGCGGCGGTTTCAACAGCCTTGCCCGGCGGAACCGTGGGAAGGGGTAAAAGACGCGCTTAGTTTCGGGCCGATATGCCCGCTTCTGGACAACCCCATCCCTTCGGGGGAGGTGCTTATCCCGCACCGTTTTTGGCCTGCCAATGAAAATTGCCAATATCTCAACGTATGGACGCGCAGCATAGACAAAAATGCCGGGAAACCCGTCATGGTATGGCTTCATGGCGGCGGTTTCGCCGCAGGTTCGTCCATTGAGCAGGTGGCTTATGAAGGCAGCAATTTGGCCGTGTTCGGCGATGTGGTCGTTGTAACGATAAATCACCGGCTAAACATTCTCGGCTACCTTGATATGTCGGTTTGCGGCAATAAATATGCCAATTCCGTAAACGCAGGCATGGCCGACATTGTTGCCGCCTTGAAATGGGTTCGCGATAACATAGAAGCGTTTGGCGGAAACCCCGGAAACGTAACCATTTTCGGCCAGTCGGGGGGCGGGATGAAAGTCACTGTTTTGGGGCAGGTTCCCGAAGCCGAAGGGCTTTTCCACCGCGCTATTGTAATGAGCGGCGTAGCTGAAACGGATTTGAGCGGGAACGCCGACCATACAGAGGTGGTTCGGGAAATCCTCAAAGAACTCGGAATTGAGGAAAAAGACGCGGAGCGTCTGGAGGAAATCAGCTTCCCCATACTTGCCAAAGCGTTTAACCGGGTCAGCCGGAGGCTGCGCAAGGAGGGCAAACATGTGGGATGGGGCCCGAGGAAGAATGATTGGTATGTGGGCGACCCGTTTGACGTGGGCTTCACCGAGTTTTCAAAAACAGTGCCCACCATGGTTGGTACCGTTATAGCCGAATTGGGTTTTGCGCCCGGCGTAACGAACAAGGAAGATATGACAGCCGAGGAAAGACGGGAAACGGTGAGGAATAAATACGGCGAGTATGCGGATGAGCTGATAACGCTATTTAAGAAAGCATATCCCGGAAAAAACGAAGTTGACTTGCTTTATGTGGACTGGATGTTCCGCCCTGCCGCTCTCAAGTACGCAGACATGAAATCAAAATCGGCGAAAGCCCCTGTCTATTCATATATGTTTGCGCTTGACTTTGACTATGACAACGGGAAACCGGCTTGGCATTGCGCGGACATTCCGTTTTTCTTCCATAATACTGATTTAGTCCCCATATGCAATATTGAAGGCGTTACCGATAAGCTGGAAGAAGAAATGGCGGGCGCGTTCATAAATTTTGCTTGGCATGGCGACCCCAACCATAAGGCGCTTGTTAAATGGCCGGCATATACGCCGGACAACAAGGCTACCATTGTATTCGACCGGGATACGGAAGTCCGGGTAGATTACGAAGCCGAACTGCTTGACTTGCTTAAAAAAGCCGCTCCGCCTTTTGACATGCGTTCCATGATGCGCGCTGACGACGAGGACGAATCTGAGGAAGAAACACGGGCTTGGATGTATTAATAAAACAACAATCCATTTAGGAGGGATAAAATGGCACTAAAATTGGGTTTATAGGCTGCGGCGGGATAGCCAACCAAAAACATTTCCCGGGTATGAAACAGGAGCAGGATGTGGAGCTGGCCGCCTTTTGCGACATTGTTAAAGAACGGGCGGAGAAGGGCGCAAAGGAATATGGGGCACCCGGCGCAAAGGTATATACCGATTACAGGGAACTGCTAGAAAGAGTCAGAGCGTATATCCAAGGCATTTTAAACGAGAGCGAAGCATAATGCTACATACATTATGGATTATGAGTATAGCATTGATTGAGATTATGAAATAGGTTGCATAGAAAAAAGACTCGCAGGAATGGTCGAACGGCCTGTTCCGGTGAGTCTTTTTTGCGTTGACTGTGGAAAAAGGGTTAATGCTGAAGAAAATATTTGAAATGCCCTTGACATTACAGAACTAAGAACCTCTTTATGTATACAAAAATGCGTAATGTCGCGGGCTTGTCAACGACGGAAGCGCAGAAGTCAAGCGACTTATTTATGAAGTGCCGCTACATTGACGAGGAAACCGAAAAGAAAAACGGCC
>Ga0099364_10005656_pt1 | contig 18493 bp, 10 predicted proteins | sample TergutTh196P3_FD_73070 | JGI IMG/M metagenome (GOLD analysis project Ga0099364, IMG submission 73070) | Microcerotermes parvus P3 segment gut microbial communities from Pointe-Noire, Republic of the Congo - Th196 P3 | ecosystem: Host-associated > Arthropoda: Insects > Digestive system > Gut ...
AGGAAAAGCTGCAGGCGTTCAAATTACAACCACGAATGCGGCTCCCGGTGCAGCAATGAAAATAAGGATCAGAGGTACTAACTCCGTCAATGGCAGTAATGATCCCCTGTATGTGATTGATGGATTTATCGGCGGCGATTTTCAAACACTAAATCCCAATGACATCGAATCAATCAATATTTTAAAGGATGCTTCTGCAACGGCCCTGTATGGCTCTCGCGGATCGAATGGGGTCGTATTGATCACTACAAAACAGGCAAAAGAAGGAGAAGCAAAAGTTGAATATAACGGTTTCGTCAGTTTTGGACATTTATCGAAATATTCGGAATTGGTAACTGCTTATGAATATATGGAGTTAGTCAATCAGCGACAGGATGCGCTGGGACAAAACCGGTATTTTTCGGAAACCGAAATGGCGCCATACCGTAACGGGACAGGGAAAGAATGGGATTGGCAGCGAGAAATAACGCGAACAGCTATTACCAACAACCATCAGGTATCCATTTCCGGAGGAACCGCAAAAATGCGCTATTTCCTTTCAGGCTCCTACCTTGGCCAGGATGGGATTGTCAAAGGTACGGAATACGACCGGTACGGATTGCGTTCGAACATCAATGCCACTTACGGGAAGGTGGATATAGCGTACACTTTTTACGGCACTTATCTCGAAAACTTAAACAACAACGTTTATGACGGAAGAAATACTGCCTGGGGAGGCGCTTTACTCTGGCCAAAATTTTGGGATTCCTGGGACCACGGATACAATGATTATTCGATGGCGCCTCCGGGCTATGGCCCAATATGTACAAACCCCGTGCAACAGGTTGAGTTATTCTATGAACCTCGGCGAGTGATCAATACGCAGTCGAATTTGCAGATATCCTGGGAGATAATCGACGGCCTAAAGCTGTCTGTCATGGGCGGAGCCATTGTTCGAGCCAATAACAACGCACGATGGAGACGTTATGGCCCGACTGCCGCCGAATCCACTTCTGAAGGAAGCCATGTGTTTAATATGGGTTGGAGTTATCAGAACTCTAATATGTTGACTTATGCAAAGACACTGGGTATTCATCGGTTTGATGTATCTGCCGTTTATGAGCAGCAAAGGGATGTTTCAAGAGGAGCATATACCTATTCTACCGGTTTTGCCACCGTTGCTTTACGCGAAAACGCACTGCAGCTGGGAGCTAACCCGCAATATAATTCGAGTTATTCGGAATGGTCGATGGAATCGTATATGGGAAGAATTAATTATTCATTACTGGAAAAATATATGTTAACGGGGTCAGTCAGGGTAGATGGTTCCTCCAAATTTGCACCGGGCAACAAATATTCAGTTTTTCCCTCCGCCGCTTTTGCATGGAGGATTTCTGAAGAAGGCTTTATGCAGGAAACAGACATTTTCCAAAATCTGAAACTCCGCTTATCGTACGGTCAGGTTGGCAGTCAGGCTATTAATCCTTATACGACCCTGGCAACGCTGACATTGGGGAGAGACGCTATCTTTCATAAAACCAGGAATATTGGTATCGGTGTAGGAGGAGCAAACAATCCCGACTTAAAATGGGAAACGACAGAGCAGACGAATCTCGGGCTTGACTTTGGCGTTTTAAACAGTCGGTTAAGCGGGTCATTGGATTTGTATTACAAAAAAACCATCGACCTTCTTTTCCCGGTATCTATCCCTGCATATAATGGCGGAGGATCCATGATGCAGAATTTAGGATCCGTAGAGAATAAAGGGCTTGAACTTCTACTGGAAGGCATAATTGTTGACCGGAGTGATTTACAGATCGTCACCAGCATCAATATGAGTATGAATCGTAACAAGATACTTGATATGGGCGATGAAGAAGTAATATATAACAATTATGCTGAACTGCGTGTAGGCAAACCCATGAGGAATTTCAGAGGCCTTATATTCGATGGCGTATGGAAAACATCAGAAGCAGAGAAGGCCGCTGAACGCAATGGCGCCCAACCCGGCGACTATCGATATAAAGACTTGGACGGTGATAACCAGATTACCGGCGAGGACTACACGATAATCGGTAATCCCGACCCGAAAATCATGTGGGGCTGGAATGGCAGCGTAATGTATAAAGACTTCGATCTTAATTTTCATTTTAATGCCATGCATGGAAATGACACATGGAACTTCACCCGTTATATGCTAATGGGAGTATATACCGATTCAAAAATCCCCCTGTTACGTGAAGATGTAAAGCGTATGTGGACGCCAACCAATGAAGATACGGATATTGCGGGCTTTACCAGGAACTCAGGCAGTACCACCTCCCAGAGGCAATCTTCCCAGTGGCTGGAAAAAGCAGGATTTGTACGTCTGTCAAACATAACATTGGGTTATACTTTTAACAAATTGAAGAAGAACTCGTTTGTTCAGGATGCAAGAATCTATGTAAGCTCACAAAATCTGTTTATCATCACAAAATATTCCGGATATGATCCTGAAAATTCCATAACAGGCGGAAATGACAGATGGGCTGGCGTTGATGATGGCAGCTATCCTCAGACCAGGTCTTTTATTGCCGGTGTAAAATTCAGTTTTTAATTAATTAACGAAAATATCAAGAAAATGAAATCATATTTTACAATCTTATTGTCATGTTTATTCTTAATGACCGGACTTTTGACATGCCAAAGTTTAGAAGAAAATCCGGCAGGAACATTGGTGAGAGAATCCTTTTTTAAAACGACCGCCGATTTGGAGGCTGCTGTCAATGCCGTTTATAAATCCCTTGCAGATGATGCATGGGGTGGTTTTGGAAGCAATGGTTTGTGGCCTCCGTTACAAGCCGGTGATGATTTGTGTAATCCGAACGGTGGTAATGTATTCGATACTTTTCGAGCAAATGACCTCACTACATCCATGTTTTGGAACAGATGCTATCTGGTGATCCGTGAAGCCTGTAATGTAATTGAAAATTGTCAGGAAATTTCCGGCAACGAAAATTATATCAATTCAAAAATTGCAGAAGCTCATTTTCTTAGGGCTTTTACCTATTTTTGGTTAGTAAGACTCTATGGGGCTATTCCCATTGTTGAAATGAAAATCAATTATGAAATTACGCTTTCTCCTGTTTCGGAAGTTTATGCACTGATTGTCGACGACCTGAAATTTGCTATTAATCATCTTCCACAGGCCAGGGGCAACTATGACGGACATCCGAGCGTCTCATCGGCAAGAGCGTTGCTGGGACAGGTTTACCTGACAATGGCCGGTTGGCCGTTGAAAAAGACAGAATATTATGCACTGGCAGCCGCAGAAGCAAAAGCAGTAATTGAAAGCGGAGAATATGCGCTGATGGATGATTTCCTTGATTTACTGATTGAAGAGACAAGAGATAACTGTATTGAAATCGTTTGGAGTATACAGTATTGCAATTTTCCGGATTGCGGTACCTGGCAGCGTTCAACCATGATAGGATTAAATTGCATGCCTCCGGAAGAAGGCGGCTGGGGCGGCCAAATGGCAGAGGTTGGTTTTTATAATCGCTTTCCCGATAATTACCGCAAGGAGCAAACTTTCCATACGGTATTTGAAAAAAGAGAATATGTTGGCGGCCCCATCATTGAGTATGTGCCTTTTGAAACAAGTATCAACAAACACCCCTACTATAAAAAATTCAGACATGGATATGTTCAGGGAGAGCGGAAAGAAGACGGTTATCCGGCGGACTACAACCTCGATAGCGACCATATGGGCGGGTTTGACTTGAATTACCTGCGCTATGCAGAAGTGCTTTTAATGTACGCTGAAGCTCAATGTATGTCGGAAGGAGGACCTAATCAAATGGCTTACGACTGTATTAATGCAGTAAGAAAACGCGCCAACAAAGGCGAACCGGATGATCTTACACCGGGATTAAGCCAGATTGATTTTCGCAATGAGGTGATTGATGAAAGAGGATGGGAATTTGCTATGGAATATTGCAGATGGTTCGACCTTGTCAGAACGGAAAAAGTAGAAGAAATGATGGCCTTGAAAGATCAGGAAGTTGATTTTCTACCTGTTAATCCTCCCACAAAAGATAGATGGCTGATGCCGGTACCTGAATCAGAAAGGCGGTTGAACCCCTTACTGGCCAACAAGGTAGATCCGAGTTTATAAGATATAATGCCGTTTATATTTTTTTAAACAAAATAACAATTTTTTTTGGAATGATGAACAATATCTGTTCATCATTCCAAAAATTTTAAATCATTTTCTCCAATGGTTAAATGGATATTTTTCATGTCTTTAATGTCGGGTGTCTGTTTTGCCCAAACACATCCCTACCGGGACTTGACATACGACAGCGAGGTATTCGGAAGGGCAAAAACCTTCCGAATCTATTTGCCGGCAAACTACCAGCAAACGACCCGGCGCTATCCGGTTATTTATTTTTTTCATGGCTGGGGCGGACGCTATTACAGGGACAACAGCGCTAACCTCGAATATGAACTTCTGGGCGGTTTAGTAGACAAATATCAGGTTATTATGGTCATGTGGGATGGCAACATGGACGAATCAGAGCCGCGTCCTTACAATGCAGGCAACCATGAAGACGTGAAATATCAGGTTCAAATAAAAGACTATTTTCCTGAATTAGTCAGTCATATAGATTCGGCGTTCCGGACACTGCCCGACCGCGATCATCGGGGAATCATCGGATTCAGCATGGGAGGTTTTATGTCGGCGTTCATTGCCGGTAAATATCCCGAAAAGGTTTCGGCGATTGTCAACATGACAGGCAGCCCCGAGTTTTTTGTTGGATATCCGCACAACCATACCTTATACCCGATCAGGTATACATTTGACAACCTGAAGGATGTCGCTTTTCGTTTGCATAATATGGATAATTGTCCGTTAGTGTATATGAATACCGAAGTGAAAAATGCAGCTGAATGGGAAGGATTGACCCATTTTGAGTATTGGATGGGCGAAGGCGATCATAAGGTGGATGACCCCGGTAAGACGGATGTGTTTGAAGAAGCCATGCAGTTTATTGTCAAACGCTTTCAACATCCTGTACCGCGTCAAAAGTCATGGTCGCACTATGATCTGTATTCCGATTTTGACGTATGGAATTATTCGGTGAAAAGCGATAAGGATGAACCGGGCTTTTTATACCTCCGCAATGTGTCACCGTCAGGCTTCGGCTTCCATACCCGTAAATGGCTGCCCGACGGGCCCTCCATCGAAAACAGTACGGCAAGTATTACAACAGCTCCCATCTATAAAAAAGGGAATACTTACGATGTAGTATTGTATCGTCAGGGAGCCGGAAAACCGGTTGTTGTAAAACAAAAAGCCGACCATGAGGGAAGGCTGCATATCGAATTGAACGGTAACGGCTGCGAAGTCAGCATCTCGCATCAATCGCTGCCGGCTGATTTTACCGTTTTGGAACACCGGTTGGAGCGTGGTCAACGCTACCTCCGGGTAAATGAGAAAAATGAATTGACTCTCACCCTCCTTAACAGGGGTGGCGCCTCAAATGCAGGCAAAAAAGTACAACTGAAGGTCAGCAGTTCCGACCGGACGGTTTTGCTCGACAATGCCGTACAGGAACTGTCTTTAAATAAGAGCGAAAAAACAGTTGTGAGCCAACCGGTTGGCATTTCCTGCACAAAAACACCGCCCGGCGATGCTTCGCCGCCCTGGATCAAATTAAATATCGAGGTGATATGCGGTGATGATATTTGGGGGGATGCCATCACTGTGCCTGTATTCTTTGATGTGCCCTATTTTAAGCACATCCGCATTGACGACGGCCGGAGCGTCTGGCAGCGAACGTTAGGCAGTGGCAATGGTAACGGTCAGGCGGAGGCCTCCGAAAGGATTATGATCTATGAAAACTATCAGCGGTTACGATTATATACCGACGATCCGTATGTCGAAACCGAATCCGAAGTGTTATTTGATCAGGTATTACCGGGTATGATCTGGCCGGATGGTTTTACACTTAGTTCGATAGTGAAAATCGCCGATGACTGTCCTTCCGGACATACCATCGAATTTTTAGCCAATTATGAAACCAAAACATTTATGCCCATCCGCCGCGAAGTGCACTGGGGTAAAGTGAAGATTACCGTAAAATAATTCAATATGAGAAAAAGACTTTTACAAACAGCATGTTTCATTTTGTTTTGTTATGCTTCCGGCAAAACATTCGCGCAGTCCACAATTGATAAAACATGGGTCTATTCCGATGCTGTTTATCGATTGGAATGGGAGTTGAAAACCGACCGCGCCCGCATGGTGCATCCGGGCAACGGGCAGACCCTCTGGAGTGGCGGCCTGCTACCGGCATTTTGGGTCGAGAACGGCAACGGACAGCGTGTGTATCTCAAGAGCGAAGCGACGGGCCTGTCCGAATTGGACAATGTCCGGTCGAAATTCGACCTTCATATTCCGGGATGGGCGGATGGCAGCCTGATTGTCGAAAAAAACAGTTGGGGTATACTTTTTAGCGAACTGCGAATCGAATGGAAACAGGAAATACCCCGTATCATTGAAATGTATTGGGGCACTACTGCGGTAGATGAAAAACGACAATCGATGCTGGCCGATGAACAACGACCTTTTACGCCTAACTGGAGCGCCTCCGGTTATTGTGTGCCGGGCGCCAAAGAAGGAACAGCACAGAGTTTTTTCCGTAATTGGGATTTCGGACATTCCCACATCGCACTGGGAACATTCGGGCCTTCGCTGGGAGCTCCTTATGGCGCGGCTTACCCGCGACCTTTCCTGTTTTTCGCCATGGGTAACGACAATGGATGGATCAACTTCGGCGTAGGAGAAATTCCCGATGCCGCTTTGTCTCTTAAATTGCAATCGGCATTGGCAGCCATGCGATACAGCTATCGTGAAGACATCTGGGGGCCTTCAAAATCAAAAGAGAAAATATGGAAAAACCCGCTGAAGATCACTTTCGGGAAAAGCGCTTATGAGGCTTTTGCCAACTATTTTGCTACGTTCCCGGCAAAGAAAAGCGCTCCGTCGGTAAAACACCCGAAAGCAGCGTGGAACACCTGGGGAAATTGGAAGGAGAGAAAATACGATATAAAACCAATGGTTGACTTTGCTGTGAAAATTGGAGCAGAGACGTTTGTAGTAGATGATCCGTGGGCGGATAAGAAAGGGAGTACAAACTTTAGCAGGCAGCGTTTCCCTGATTTTGAAGGCGACTTGAAATATATCAGAGACAACGGGTTGGGTTGCGGATTCTGGGAAACCTTGGGATGGATTCAGGACCCGGAAGAGTGCGGGCTTACCAATGACGATCTTATTTGCGACAGGAACGGTAATCCCTGCATCACAAGCTGGAATTTCAATCCGTTATCCGGCGGATACTACTTTATTGACATCAGTTCGGAACGGTCGCGCAAATATCTGAGAGAACGAACGATCAGCCAGATGAAATTTTTTCGTCCCGAGGTTATTAAACTCGATTTCGGATACGGAATACCCGGCCCGCAAATGGGCGTGCCTAAAAATCCTGAATTGCGGGGCGAACGGCATTCTTTTGAACTGATAAAACTCATTAGCCAGGCTGCCAAATCAGTCGATCCGGATGTGATGATCCTCTATTACGGGATCAATCCCATTTACCATGAGTTTGTAGATATTATTTCGCTTGACGATCAGGGCGATTTATGGTATGCCATCAAGGAAGGTCACGACCAGTGGAGTATATGGGCATCGCTCATGTCGAAATGCAATATTGCCATCACCGGTTCGTCAAGTTATGACTGGCGCAGGGATGATGAAGTAATCCTTAACTCTTTCATTCTGGGATGCCCCAATGCCGTACTTGGTACTCAGATGCCCAACGGAAACCCTGTGCCGGATAAGTATCTCAACCGGCGATTGGCTATTAATAAATGGTTCAGACGTACTGTGCTGTGGGAGCCGGTGTGGATTGACAGTCACTTGGGCGACCTGGAAGAACCGCAGCAATTAAATTGTTGGGGACGACTTGAAAACAACAAATTAACTGCATTGGCGCTGCGGGGAAAGAAAACACCCGGATACCAGGTTCTGAACCCTTATGAATGGGATGGACGGTGGGCGATTGTTTCCCAAAACGACCAGGCGATTCATGAGTCATCAAAAATCGCAGTCGTCCCTTTTGATGCAGGGCAGCTAACCATCAAAACTCAATCCGAACCCAAAACCGTACTCGCCGTGGGGTTGACAGGCGAAAACCCTGCAAAAAACTGGACATGGGAAAATGGCATATTGACTATTAAAGTCGATGAAAATCAACTAAATAATACAGCCGGCTATCAAATAGAATTTTAATCCTAAATAAATATGAACAAATTATTATTGTATCTCTTTTTACTGTCCGCACCTCTGAGTATCTTTGCACAGGGACAAAATTTGCTCAGCCGGCAATTCCCGCCCGATGCGTTGCAAAAACAGTTGATTCCGCACGCTCAGTGGACGCCGTTTCCAAAGTTAAGCGACCGTGAAGGATGGGCTAAAGCCGACCAGACCATGCTGAAAAACTATATTCAGGAAGCCGAGCAGTATCTGAATTTTGAATGGCCGACCATTCCGGCTACCGCTTCGCTGGCCTTTGTCCGTACAGGCGACCGTCAGATTTACGAACGAATCAGTTACAGTAAACGCACGGCATTGGGCACATTGTTATTAGCCGAAATAGCTGAAAACAAAGGGCGCTTTGTCGATCAGATTATCAATGGCGTATGGTCGATATGCGAAGAATCGTGGTGGGGATATTCCGCACATTTGCCTGTGGGAAACCAATGGGCAGGGTTGGTGGACGTGACCGACCCCGATGTTGACCTGTTTGCTTCCGAAACAGGATTGATACTGGCCTGGGTTGATTATTACTTAGGCGAACAGTTGGATGCCTTTTCGACACAGCTTCGCAAACGAATCTATTACGAAGTCGACCGGCGCCTGTTCAAACCGTTTATGAACAGGTACCACTGGTGGATGAGTGAAACAAACGACGGACGCGGCCCAAACAACTGGAATCCGTGGATTTGTTCCAACTGGATTAACTTCGTGCTGTTGCTGGAAAAAGACCAAAGGAAACGTACCCGGATGATATACAGATCGTTGTCCGTCTTAGACGAGTTTATCAACTGGTATCCCCGGGATGGAGGTTGCGACGAAGGACCCAGTTATTGGGGAGGAGCCGCCCAGCGTATGTTCAATTGTTTTCAGCTGCTCAACTTGGCTTCTAACGATGCCTTCCGCTATGTATATGAGGATGAGAAAATCAGGAATATGGCGAAGTATATTTATCGTGCGCAGATCAATGAGGAATATTTCCTTAATTTTGCGGACGCCGATCCCAAGGCCGGCGTTACAGCCGCCTTAGCCTATCTTATCGGCAAGGATATCGGCGACAGGGATATGATGGAATTTGCCGCCTATTACCGGAGGCCTGCTACAAGCCCCCGGATCAATGCTTTCTATATGAATTTCTTTTCATTATTTCACCAGGCCGAGGTGATGCAGTCGCCGCAACGGCTTCCGCTGCTACAGGATGTATGGTTACCCGACCTGCAGGTTATGATTGCACGCGACAGGAACGGCGCGACCGATGGCTTCTACCTTGCCGCCAAGGGCGGGCACAATGCAGAAGCTCATAACCACAACGATGTCGGTTCGTTTGTTGTATATTACGACGGCCAGCCCCTGCTGATTGACGTGGGACGGGGTACATATACCCAGCGGACATTCAACGACAGAAGATACGAGATATGGTTCAACCGTTCGGACTATCACAACCTGCCGACAGTCAATGGGATCGACCAGCAGGCATCCATCGAATACAGGGCGTCGGATGTGTCGTACAAATCGGGTCATAACCCTTCCTTCACGGTAGATATTGCCGGAGCATATCCTGCGGAAGCGTCTGTCAACCAATGGAAACGGACGGTCACGCTGCAAAGGGGAAGTCATGTGCAAATCACGGATGCAGTCGATTTGAAGAACGCGCAATCCATCGTCCACCACATCATGACCTGCTATCCGGCGGAAATAAAAAAGCCGGGCGAACTCATCATTCATTACAACCCCAAAGACGGTAAACAGACTGATTTCGCCATTACCTACAATGCCGGTCAAATGGAAGCTTCGGTAGAAAAAATAAAATTGGATCAGGCTGAAGACACCGGCGTGAAGGATAAGTGGGGAGATGTGATCCATCGAATCAATTTTAAAGTGACAAATCCCAAAAACAGGGATGTCTTCGTTTTCCAAGTTAAACCTGCAAAATGAAAAACAGTATGTATTTAAAAAAATTCTCAGTATTTATTTTAATTCTTATCGCTTCGTTGCCGGTATTTGCACGGGATAAGGATTTATTGAGCGGCAGATATTCGTTGCCGGCATTGCAACAGCGCCTGATTCCCCAGTCCGAATGGACGCCTTTTCCCAAGTTGGACGACCGTGACGGTTGGGCTAAAGCCGACCGGGAGGCGCTGAAAGCTGCTATCCCCGCAGCCGAGGCCTATCTGGATTATGTATGGCCGTCGATTCCGGCTACCTCCTATCTCCCGGCCAACTGGCAACTATACGATCGCGCCAGGGTAAAGACTTCGGTATTAAGAGCATTGATGATGGGCGAGATAGCGGAGAATAAAGGCCGTTTTATCGATCAGATCGTCAACGGGATATGGGCTATCTGCGAAGATTCGTGGTGGGGAACGCCTGCACATATCCCGCAATCACCCGCGTATGCCGGTATGATGGATGTAGCGAACCCGGTGGTCGAATTATGGGGTTCGGATGCAGGCGCTTTATTTGCATGGGCCGATTATTTTTTTGCAGAACGTTTCGACGCCATCTCCCCCCAAATCCGCAAACGGATGTACGACGAGATAGACCATCGCCTGTTTAAGCCTTTTATGGAAAAAGATCACTGGTGGATGGGAGTGGATACGGACGGAAAAGGACCTAACAACTGGAACCCGTGGATATGCTCCAACTGGATTAACACCGTCTTGCTTCTCGTCAGGGACGATGCAAAAAGAGCCGCCATGATTGCGTATTCGTTGAAAATTTTAGATGAATTTCTCAATCCGTATGCCCGGGACGGAGGCTGCGATGAAGGGCCGGGTTACTGGGGCGCCGCAGGCGCAATGCTGTATAGCTCCGTTGCTTTACTTAACTTGGCCAGCAATGATGCATTCAGTTACGTATATGATCATCCGAAAATCAAAAACATGGGCAAGTACATATACCGTGCACAAATCAACAGTTCATATTTCCTTAATTTCGCCGATGCCAATCCGATCATTAATATCGACGCCGGAGTGGCCTACCGTTATGGCAGGGACATCGGCGATCAGGATATGATGCGGTTTGCAGCATACTATCGCAGACCAAGAGCGTCAACCGGTTCAAACCGTTTTTTTCCGAACCTTTTCTCACTTTTCGGCCATGAGGAGTTGCTCAATGCTCCGCAAGGGCTGCCCCTTCCGGGTGATGTATGGTTTCCCGACCTGCAGGTGATGGTCGCACGCGATAAAAACAACAGTACCGACGGTTTTTATCTGGCAGCCAAAGGAGGGCACAATGCCGAATCGCATAACCATAACGATGTCGGTATGTTTGTGGTGTACTACGACGGGCAACCGTTATTAATTGATGCAGGACGCGCCACCTACACCTCCCGGACGCTGAATAACAGGGACAAAAGATACGAGATATGGATGCACCGTTCTGATTTCCATAACCTGCCAACCGTGAACGGACTCGACCAGCGGGTAGGCATCGAGCACACGGCATCGGATGTGTCGTATAAAGCCGATAAAAGCAGGGCGTCCCTCACAATGGATTTAACAAAGGCTTATCCTGCCGAAGCCGCCATCCGCAAATTTACGCGTACCGTTCAGCTTATCCGCAGCAAACATGTTCAAATCGTTGATAACATCGATCTTGAAAAAGCAAATACCATTACCAGCCATTTATTGACCTGCTATCCGGCGGAAGTGAAAAAACCCGGCGTGGTGCTGATTCACTATCAGCCCAAAGACGGACAAGGGAAGGATTTTATTATCGAATATAATCCCGGACAAATGGAAGCCTCCGTCGAAAAAGTCAAACTCGAAGAAGAAGAGGATGCAGCAATAGAACAGAACTGGGGCGATGTGATCCATCGAATCAAATTCAAGGTAATAACGCCCAAAACCAGGGACACGTTTACTTTCCGGATAAAACCCGCTTGACGGCGCTAACTTACAGTGAAATGAAAACAACGATTCTTACATTACTGCTTCCGCTGTTATTGTTATCCTGCACGGGCGACAGGCAGGAACCGTCACGGCAGGGTGATTTCAAACACAACAGCATACCACTGCTTCTGAAGCATTTTAAGGAGCCGCCCATGCGTTACGCGCCCATACCGTTTTTCGTTTGGAACGGCAAGGTTACGAAGGAGGAGCTGGCCATACAGTTGGATGACATGAAGAAAAAGGGATTTGGAGGCGTTTTTGTTCATCCCCGTCCCGGTATGATCACCGAATACCTGTCTGACGACTGGTTCGATCTTTTTGATTTCACGCTGCAGCGTTGCAGGAAGCTGGGTATGGATGTGTGGATTTATGACGAAAATTCGTATCCGAGCGGTTTTGCCGGCGGGCATGTGCCGGACAGGATGCCGGAATCCTACAGCGAAGGGGTGGGACTGAATGGCCTGTTCGTTGACCGGCTGCCCTCCGATCTGTCACCCTATACGGTCGTGTTACGACAGGCGGGCGACCATTGGGAAGACATTACCGGACAACCGGATCAGACAACCGGACAGGACAATAATTACTGTTTATTCGAAAAGACTTATTATCCTGAAAGACCATGGAACGCCGGCTTCTCTTTTGTTGATGTGCTGAAGCCCGGCGTTACGGAAACCTTCTTAGACATTACGATGAGGCAAGGATATGAAAAATATTTTAACAGCGATTTCGGCGGCGTAATTCAGGGTGTATTTAGTGACGAGCCCTGTATTTATGCCCCCGACTGGACGTCTATCCGATGGACGCCCGGATTGTTCGACGCTTTCAGGCAAAAATGGGGATACGACCTGCAACCCCACCTGCCTTCGCTCATTGCCGAAACGGGTAACTGGAAGGAAGTATGCTATCATTATTATTACATCCTGCTGCAACTGTTTGTCGAAAACTGGTCGATACCCATGATGAACTACTTCGACGAAAATCAGTTGAAATGGACCGGTCATTACTGGGAGCACGAATGGCCCGACCCCGACAATTGTCCTGACAATATGGCCATGTACGCTTACCATCAGGTGCCGGGTATCGACTTGTTATACAACTATTACGATGAAGAAGTATTTTTTCCCGCTACGCCTAACAACTGGCCGCAGCCGCAATTCGGCTGCGTCCGCAATGTAAAGGAAATGAGCAGTGTATCCAATCAATTGGGCAAAGAGCGTTCGTTTTGTGAATTGTGGGGCGGATGTGGCTGGGATCTTACTTTCAATGATATGAAACGTTTAGGCGACTGGGCGTTTACACATGGCGTAAACTTCCTTTGCCAGCACTTGTGTTACATGACCATACAGGGTGCGCGGAAATATGACTATCCGCCAAGCTACTCCTACCATGAACCCTGGTGGGAGCACTACCGTATCATCAATGATTATTACAGGCGCTTATCGTTTGCATTGACCTCAGGCAGGCAAATCAATAAAACGCTGATCATCGAACCTACCACCACTGCATGGATGTATACCCGGAAAGGCTCGACAAATGAAAAAATGGTTGACATTGGCAAATCGTTTCAGGATTTTATCACTGCACTTGAAAAACTTCAGATAGAGTACGATCTCGCCTCGGAGCATATTCTGGAAGTGTTTGGGAGCATCACTGACGGACGACTGCAGGTAGGAGAGCGGATTTACGACTGCATTGTGATTCCTTCCATGGCAGAAAACGTCAATGCAGCCACCGTCAAATTGCTCCAGTCCTGTCAGGCAACTGAAGTTTACAACCTGGCGTCGACATTGCGTGTTGACGGCAAGCAAACACAGTCCAATGGTTTTACTTCCATCAATACGGACGTGAAAACACTGCCGTCGTATCTTTGGACAGACGACTGGCAAGTGATTAGTCATGACACAAAACAGGGAAATCTGTATCATCAGCGCAGGGTGCTTGACGACGGACAGCTGCTCTTTTTCTCGAATGTCGATGAAAAAGAGAAGGCCGGCGGAACGTTCCGTGTGAAAGGACGTAAAGTATGGCGGCTTGATCCTCAAACAGGCGATTATTCGGAATACCCCGCAGATGCTAAAAACGGCTATGTGTTCCTTACGGTTGACATCCAGCCCTCGGAGAGTTTGCTGTTAGCCGTATCCTCATCCGGACGGCCTCAAAAAGGCGCAAAAAAGGATGCTTCCGATCAAGGTGTACCGGTTGTTCAACGCTTACAGCCTGCTTCCGGCATTGCGGTAACACAAACGGAAGACAATGTGCTGACCTTAGACTTCTGTGATCTGCTGATTGAAGGGAAAAAATACGCGGATATACACACGTTAAAAGCATCGGATCTGGTCTTCCAGCAATACGGATTCCATGGTAACCCGTGGAATAGCGCCGTACAGTTCAGGGATGAGTGGTTAAAGCATCAATTCCCTGAAAAAAGCGGATATGAGGCGGTTTACCGTTTCGAAATCGAAAGCGACATCGACCCTTCCGTAATGAAATTAGTGGTAGAAAGCGGGGCCACTACGGTTCATGTGAATGGATGCCGGGCGCTACCGGCTGAGGAACTGTGGTGGTTAGACAGGAGCTTCAGGGTTTATCCTGTTGGCGGTTTTGTCAGGCAGGGAACCAACGAAATAACGCTATCGGTATCGCCGATGCATATTTTGGCAGAAATAGAACCGGTATATCTGTTAGGCAACTTCAGGTTGGAGAGCGCCAAGCGGGGATGGACAATGACACCCCCCGAATCCCTGCATATCGGAAGCTGGCGAAATCAGGGATTGCCGTTTTATGCCCGGACAGTGGACTACACCGCCTATTATCAGCTTGATGCTAAGGAATCGTACAGGGTACGGTTGCCTGAATGGAACGGAACAGTGGCCGAGGTCCTGATCAACGACCGTTCAGCAGGCGTGATTTATACGCCGCCGTACGTTTTGGATATTACCGGCCGCATTGAAACGGGTAAAAACCGTATCACAGTAAGGGTTTTCGGCAGCAACAAAAATCTGATTGGCCCTTTCCACGGCCGTATTCCCAAAGGATTGGCATCGCCGGGACAATGGAAAGGAGCAAGAGACGGCATGCCCGAAGGCGTTGCATACCAGCAATTGGATTATGGACTGTTTGATGATTTTATTATAGATTATAGATAATTAACACTTATAATATTTGATAATAAAATTGTTTCCGTATCTTTGTAGTCATGTACAATTAAAAAACTTGATACGTATGTCTGAAAACAGAAAAAATATTTCAATGAATCTTACGCTAATTGTTTTATTAGCAGTGCTTTTTCATTTAACTGCCTGCAGTGATCTCATTGATCCTTACATCATCATTGATACTGAAAATGAAATGGATATCAAAAAGCTTCCTTCCTTCAGCTACGAAGATAATGAACTGAAAGGGACTGTCGCTTATAAATACTGTGACTACGGAGATTCGGATGAAGAACAATTTCTTTTTTCACCTGTACAATTTCCACGAGGCGAAGCCTATTTGTTTAAGGATTTCCTTCCTGATGAGATGAGGAGTAAAGTAGAAAATCGCGTTTTTTTTATATTTGAATCCAGCGCAAACATAACTTCCCTTTGGTTTAAACAAAGAAACGGACTTTTACCTTACTATGGAACTGTATGTAATTTCCCCGACTATGCAAAGGCGTGGGATATTCCAACAAATGGCTGTAAGGTTTATTATGAAGGAATATCGTATAAAGGAAGTTCTTTTGGAGCTCATAGGATTAGTATTTATTATGTATTAACAACTTTAAATAAAAAATGAAATGGACTTTAACTTGATATGCATGTCTGAAAATAGAAAAAATATTTCAATGAATCGTTTGCTAATTATTTTATTAGCAATACTTTTTCATTTGACTGCCTGCAACGATCTCATTGATCCTTACATCATCATCATTGATAATGAAAATGAAATGGATCTCAATAAGCTTCCTTCCTTCAACTACGAAGATAATGAACTGAAAGGGACTGTCGCTTATAAGATTTGTTCCATAGAAGGAGTTAATGACGTTGAGCCTGTTTTTTCGGGTATCCAAATTATTCAGGGCAAAGCCTTTTTATTTAAAGACTACATTCCGGATGAAATGAAAGATGAAATGTCGAAATGTGTTGTTTTTTTATTTGACAGTAATACGGGTAAAACAGAACTTTCTCTAATAAAATCTGACTGGGGCGTTCCTATTTATGGTTCAATATGTAATTTCCCTGAATATGCAACAAAATGGGACATTCCGAAAAATGGTACTGCGGTTAATTTTAAAGGAATATCGTATGCTTCTATTTATGGAGGCTTAGCAAATATTACGCAAATTGATTATGTATTAACAAATTTAAAAAGATAGTAAAAAGATTTTCTTATCAATTGATTACTTAATTATTAATTAAACTCATAATAAAGCAGGATTGGATTATCTTCATCCGTTAATTTCATTATTGTTTCCAAACCGATGACGTCGGGCGACAAACTGCCGGCTTTATAAAATTCTTGAAGTTCAGGCACTCCGTTTGAACGAAAAATTGAAGTATGATAATAAACACCGGCGCTATCAGTACAGCCAAAAACAAAAGATATACTACGATCAGTTCCTTCTTTATATAACATATTAGAACCACTTTTATAAATAAATACTTCATTAGTACTTTTATCAACCACAATTAAGTGAATGGTCATACCTATCGACATGTGCATAATAATCGTTTCACCTTTTTCAATATAAGATAAAATTCTCGTATATTTATTGATTTTAAGAAATGCTGTATGATCTCTATTTGCAATGTCTTTAGTACTGTATGTTTCATAAAGTTTCTTTGCGTCTGAAGATGTCATCATATTTTTTCCTTTCAACTCAAACAGTGAAAATACGCCGTCTTTTGTTATTTCAATGATATGATTCATCATGGGTCGAACAAAAATGGCGTCGCCGTTTTCCCGTGAAAAAAAAGCTCTGTCAGGGATATTATTCCCGGATTGATTACTGAATCCCCTGTTGTATTCCATGACATTTAAAAAATTATTTTTTTCTTTGCCCGATGATTCATCAATGGTAAAAAGCAAATAATTTTTAGGCGAATGGTTATAAAAAATTGCGCTGGAGTACAACTTTCCTCCAATGTGCACAATACGGTCTATTCGTGCACTACCTTCATTTCTATGCGGCACAATTGATTGAATGAATTTACCTGTGGCAATATCGTATTTATGTATCCGGGACCATCGGCCATCTCGAATATAAACTGTTTTATTTTCTCTATCTATTGCAAAATCATCAATTGAAGCATATTCTCCCGGCCCCTGTCCGACGCCGCCGATCTTCCTGATAAAATGCCCTTCCCTGTCAAACATATACAGGCTGTTAGCGATGGAAGCATCCATAATAAGAACATAATTATCTATAGCCTGTATTTTTGTAATGAGGCCTATTAAACAGGATTCATTTGTTTCCAAGGGAATAATTTTTACGCTTTTAAATAGCGTTGAGGTTAAAAATGCTGTATCCGGATATGTTGCCTGATCCAGATCAATGATTCGCTTATCTCTACTGTCCTGTACTTTTATAGATTGACTGGTACAGGAGAAACAGAAAAAAACAACAACAATACTTAAAAATATTCTTTTCATGATTTTTCTTTATATAAATCATCTATCGGTTTTGGCGTTTAACGCCAAAACCGATAGCAACTTTTTTAATTAAGGTACTGACTAATCGTTATAAGAAACAAGAATATCCAAGATCATTATTTGAATAATCATGTTGCACAAGCGAGCCACAATTATATAAGGAATAGGAGTAACCGATAAAACACGCTCCTCCTGCCCCGAAATATCGACAAGACCAACTTGTTCTATTCTCTTGTATCATCAATGTTCCATAACACATTTCATAATCGGTTATATTTTGAGTGTTATATGTCTCACATGGCGCATAAGGGTTGCCGCTACCGCACCCATTACCGCCGCCGCCGCACCCATTGCCGCCGCTGCCGCAGTCATCATCGCCGCCGCCGCCGCAGTCATTACCGCCGCCGCCACACCCCTGTGCCAGTACTGAAGGTGATAACTTATTGGACAATATTCCATAGTCATTAATGGCGTGTCCAAAATTCATTAGGAACATTAGCGCAAAAGCGCTTATTCCTACAATTGTTGTAAAAAGTTTCTTTTTCATAATTTTAATAATTAATAATTAGTTAATAGTTTTAAATAGTAAATAATTCTTCTTTTTAAAAATTTAAATTTTTGTTAAAAT
>Ga0099364_10005657_pt1 | contig 18492 bp, 14 predicted proteins | sample TergutTh196P3_FD_73070 | JGI IMG/M metagenome (GOLD analysis project Ga0099364, IMG submission 73070) | Microcerotermes parvus P3 segment gut microbial communities from Pointe-Noire, Republic of the Congo - Th196 P3 | ecosystem: Host-associated > Arthropoda: Insects > Digestive system > Gut ...
GAGGCTGGAGCGTCCGTTTTTGCAAAAATGGGCAAAATGGACAAGTGGGAGATACACAAGTGGAATCAAAGGGATAAATCCCTAACATTTAGCCGGTACTCCGGTGTCGGGGTGCAGTATAATCGTTAGGAGAACAATCATGAAAAATAGAGCACTAATTGTCGTTTGCTGTATTGTAGGGATGCTGTCGGCAAATCTTGCGTCCGCAGCGATCCAACCTTCATTCGGCGTGGGATGTGCGTGGAATGCGACGGATATTGTGGTGGTAACGCAAAAACCGGACGGACTAACGGTACTGGAAACGTGGCACGGACAACTGAAAAAAGACGAACAGATTTCTGTAGTCGGACTGCCTTTTGCGCCCATCCGAGTCTCGACACAGTTTGACGAACTGTACAAGCAGGCTGGCAAAGAACCTCCAACAAAGGCAAAGACAGTCAGTGGAGAACGAATTGTTCTCTTTCTCAAACCGTTGGAGATAAAGCCAGATGCTGAAATCACTGCTCGACCGGTCATCAAAACATTTCAAGGCGCATCATTTTGGACAGGTGCTTATAATGCGGCGATCTCTTCGGCGGTCTGGTTCGACCAGGAACAATCGTATGCGTTTATGCAAATGATGAATCCAGGTCCCTCGGAATTGCATCCCTATGGGATAAGCGAGGAGAATTTGAAAAAGACAGCACTGGCGATTCTGGCAGAGAAGGATTCGTTGGAAAAAGCGAAGTCGGTGGTAAATCCGACGGAGCGTGTGGCGGCACTGCTCCCATTGACACGGGGTTCTTTTGGACAAACGCGGAGGGAATCTTTGGTTGAGTTGGGAAAATGCGGTAAGCCTGCATTATCTGTACTGAAGGAGATGATAGGCAACGATGCTTATGGTCAAAGCGAAGTGATAAAAGCAATTGCTGAAGCATCTGGCACGGACGCTGGTCAGGAAAACGTGGCGATACTGGAAAAAGAATTTGCGTTCTGGAAAGCGAAAGCCCCAGAACTCGATGTTGGATGGTGGAATAATGCTGGAGGTTCCTATGACAGCGAGGCGTGGTCGCGACTCAATAAACTTCGGAATCGATACGGCATAATGTATAGTGGACTTTGGATATTGCGTAATCATCCTTATCCGCCGTCGCGTGAACTTGTAACGCAGATTTTGGAGTTCTGGACATCGCAACCTCAATTCAAAGACATGAAACAGGTCTGTGAGACTTGCGAGCAAGTGCTGAAGGTATTGGATCAACATGTTCACCAATAAAGTGATTAAGAGTGCGGCGAGAGTCGGACGACCAACGGCGGCGGATGATATGTTCCGTATTCTGATGGGTGACAAAGTCGAACCTCGCCGGGAGTTTATTGAAAAGCATGCGTTGGAAGTTAAGAATCTTGACGTGTAACATTTAGCCGGTACTCCGGCAACAGGAACTTGCTTTAACCGCAATGTGCGCAAAGAAGGCGCAAAGTCCGCAAAGAAAATGTCCCAATTGACACCGTTTACAGTATAAACGTCCCCCGCAATTTCGCCCCTTGACAGTCTCCCCGAAATCGCCTACAATAACCTGCGATATGTGTTTCATACGCAAAAAGGAACTGTTATGCTGAAATGTGCCAGCGTTTATACCTGTGAAGTCGATGACTTCGACGCGGCTTTAGCCGAAATAAAAGCACAACTTGAGCAAAAAATTACACTGCTCAAGCACTCGGTCGGAATCATCATGTGTCATCCTGAATTTCTCGGCACCGGCATGGTGGAGCATATCTGCAAGAATCTGCCTTTCGACCTGGCAGGTGCAACTACCTCGTCGCAAGCCGTCAACGATCATGTCGGCGGCCTCGTCCTGACGATTTTTGTGATGACCTCGGACGACATTGTGTTCAAAGTCGGTATTACCGAGGCTTTGGGCAATGACGTTGACGGAACGATCAAAACGGCGTATGAAAAGACAACGGCAGGAACAGCGGAAGCGTCCGAACAACCCAAACTCGCTTTGCTCTTTCCGCCTTTCGGACAACATGCCGGCGACGAGTACGTCGGAGCATGGGAAAAAGTCCTGCCCGGCACCCCCTTGTTCGGCACACACGCCATGGACGATACCACAACGTTCAAAGAGTGCCGAACAATTTATAACGGACAACACTACGAAACGGCAATGCCTTTCGTACTCTGTTACGGAAATATCAATCCTCGGTTTCTGATCGCGACATTCTCCGAAGACAGTATTCTGTCTACAAGAGCGGAAATTACCAAATCTAAAGGAAACCGCATCTACGAGATCAATAACGTCGTCGCCGTCGACTACTTTGAGAAAATAGGATTTGCCGACATTTCCTTCATGACCCCCTTTATTACGTTTGATTCGTCGAAACGTAAATACGATGACGGCATTCCTGTCATTCGAGGATTTTCAACATTCACGGAGGAAGGGGCAGTCGAATTTCATGGCGAGATGGAAGAAGGCGCAACCTTTGCCCTCATGAAATGGAATGTCAATCATATGCTGTCGGCAACGTCGCAAAAAATTTCGGAGATTAACGGGATGTCCGATGTGAACGGAGTGCTTTTGTTCCCTTGTTGCATCCGGCGTGCGATGCTTGTGGGAAACAATAGTCCCTTACTGGAATATGCTACCGTCGAGGACAATATCAGGCAGGATATTCCCTTTATGATGGCGGATGCCGGCGGTGAAATTTGCCCGACTTCCATTAGAGACGGTGTGCCGCTCAATCGGTTTCATAATTATTCGATTGCAATCCTGATTGTGTGATGCAGGGATCAGAGCCGCAACCGGATCAGAGCCGCAACCGGAAGGTTGCGGTAAGGGGGCGCGACCTTCCGGTCGCGGCTCTGATTGGTCACGCGAAACCTTGAAAGAGGAGTTAAAAATTGGAAGCCCACGATCAGGAAAACAACGTCTCGCGAGCAGAATACGACGAATTACTGCAACGGTTGAAGTCCGTCGAAATCGAAAAAAACAAAATCGCTCGGGAACTCAAATTACAGAAAAGACGCAACGAGTTTTATACAGGCAGTGTTGAATCACAGAGCAAAGTCAATAGAATCTTAACCGATGAAAAAGAAAAGCAGGAAACGTACGTCCACATGCTTCTGGAAACAAGCCCGAATGTCTTGTTTGTCCTGGACGCAAATAGGACATTCCTGCTAGGGACAAAGGCAACCACCGGTATTATCAATGTCGATAACGTCTCTCGTTTGTACGGTCAAAAACTTGATGATATTGTCGAAAAATATCACTCGCCTGCACTTTCAGAAAAAATTTTTACGTTGATAAGGGAAACAATTTCAAACCGCAGCGGCGGCAAGGCGGAAAACCAAATTGAAGTGTCCGCCGAAGACAGAAAATATGAGGTTTCCGTCTTGCCGTTTCACAATACGGCAAACGAATTCGTCGGTGTTCTTGTCGTGATGATCGACAACACGGAGATATTAAATGCACGAGATACTGCCGAGGCGGGTACCAGAGCCAAGAGCGAATTCCTCGCCCGAATGAGCCACGAAATTCGGACTCCCATGAATGCCATTCTCGGTATTGCGTACTTGTGCCTTCAAACCGAGTTATTGCCGAAACAGCGTGATTATCTGGTAACAATACAAACGGCGGCGGAAAACTTGCGAGGAATTATTGACGACTTGCTGGACTTTTCTAAAATAGAGGCAGACAAATTGAGCATTGAGCGAGTTCCCTTTCGGATGACCGAAGTCATTCGTGACGTAACAACGCTGGTTGAGCAGAAGGCAAATGAAAAAGGACTCCAACTGGTCGTCCAACTCCAAAACATTGATGCGCTGTTTCTTCTCGGTGACCCGTTGCGCTTGCGGCAAATCTTGACGAATCTGTTGAACAACGCGGTTAAGTTTACGGAAGCAGGTTCAGTCGCCGTTACTGTCTATCCCACGTTGGTTGAACCGGACTTTGCTACGCTCCGCTTTTCCGTTCAAGACACCGGAATTGGTATAACGTCTGATCAGATACAGAAACTTTTCCAATCATTTTCGCAGGCGGATGATTCGATGACACGTCGTTACGGCGGCACCGGTCTCGGACTGGCTATCACGAAAAACCTCGTTGAATTGATGGGTGGAACCATCGATGTCGAAAGCGTTCCTCAACAGGGGACGACGTTCAGTTTTCAACTACGGTTTCCCACAGCAAGTCAGTCAACGTCGAGTGAGCAATATGTTTCATGGTCGCCCCATGAGTCAAACGACGCTCCGAGTACCCAGCAGCATGATTATCTGAAAGGTGCTCATGTGTTGCTCGTCGAAGACAATAAAATCAATCAGATTGTTGCTTCGGAGATGCTGCAACTTTTGGGCATTGAGGTCACGGTGGTGGACGACGGACAGCTGGCGGTGGATGCTGTGAAGCATCGGGACTTTGATTTGGTTTTGATGGACATTCAGATGCCGGTGATGGATGGTCTTACGGCGGCTCGGACGATACGGCTTTTAGACAAACCGGGCATTGACGAGTTGCCGATTGTTGCGATGACGGCGAATGCAATGGACGACGATTTTCAATTGAGTTTCGATGCTGGTATGAACTGTCATTTGTCGAAGCCGATTGATCCTGCCAAGTTTCGTCTCGTTTTGGAAACGTGGATTCTTTCCGGCAGATAGCGGCACCATTTAGCCGGTACTCCGGCTAAAAAACAATAGGGAACATCTAATGATACAAAAATCTTTTGCTTTCCTTGCGTATCCTTTGCGTCCTTTGTGGGCTTGGAAAAATGCGAAAAACAAACAAAGTTGAGTCTGACTCGTTTGTGTTTTTCGGAAAATCTACACAACATGTTAATAAATAAGGAGTTATGAAAAAAGCGACAAATTTTATTTCGGAAAATTTTGTGCTGCGCAAAATCGAAAAAACAGCTTTTGCCGTTTTTTGCCTGTAAACCCTTTTAGTATAAGGAGTTACTAATTTTGCAAAAGTCTAGGTATAACAAATTTTCCAGACGAATCCGCCCTCTTTACTTTCGGGAGCGTTCCGGTTAAAATGGCAGTCAGCAACGTCGTTGTCCGTATTTGACCGATGACCTATCCGATAGACCACGCTCACTGGGATTCCCAGTTTTTCGGTTTTCCCGTTGGAAATATCGAATTGCCCGGCGATTATGACAAAAGGGAACTCGAAACGACACTCCAAAATGCCCAGTCGAAGTTTCGACTCTTGTACCTCAACGTCCACGATGAGGGTCCCGATTCGCTCTTACTGCTCAACAACACTTGTCCCTGTTACGCTCGAAAACTGTTTCTTAAAAAAGATGTGGCGGAAAATGTTGAGTTTCCCGATTCTTCCATAAAGCCTTACACGTCAACATTTTGTACGCCGGCTTTGGAGCGGCTTGCGATACAATCCGGCACAATGACCCACTTTCGACAAGACCCCGAGTTGGCACCGCATTTTGAGCAGTTGTTCTTGACTTGGATTAACTTTGCCGTTGCCAAGGAGTTAGCGGATAACATCTGGACTTGGTACGAAAACGGACATCATCTCGGTTTAGCAACCATCCGCAGTGCCAAGCGGGTCGATCCTGCAACGGGACAAATGACAAAAGAGGGACGCATCGGAATGTTGGCAGTTGAAACGAAGCATCGGCGGCGGGGTATTGGGACACACCTTATTAAAGCGTGTGATTTTTGGTGTAGTTCTTTGGACATTCCGGTCAGTGCCATCGTTGCACAAAAAGACAACGAACCCGCCATTGCTCTTTGTACAAAACTGGGCTTTCAACGAGATCGAGAATCCTCGGTCTATCACTATTGGTCGCCCTGCTGGACGTACGATGCCAGACACGGCTGGGTAGTAACGGCAACATCATGAGATACAGTCCCGGCGGATAAAAAGTTCACAGAGCCCGGAGCGGTAGCTCCGGTGCTACCGCACCGGGCTCTGTTTGTTTTTTGATAATTTTTACCGCCAACCCTGTAAGCCGCCAAAAACTTGTGTAGATACTTAGGGCTTTCACTTGAAACTAACATACCCTTTTTCGTTGTCCTATCCTTTGTGTTCTTTGTGCCCTTTGTGGTTAAAACCCCTTTCTTTTTAACCACAAAGTACACAAGGAACACAAAGAAAAATAACATCGGCTGCTGTTGACGGTATATCACTTTTCGGCGAAAGCCTAGTAACACACAATCTTGTTCAACAGATAGATCACGTCGATTTTTTTACCAACCAATCGCCGAGCGTGGGGAAGAGTTGAGAAAGAGCAAACAGAATCCGTGCCCTGCCCGGCACAACGAGTTCCGGCTTGCGACGCTCGCAGTACGTCAAAATCTTTTGGGCAAGAAGATTCGGGGCAATGCGTCCGACCTTTACGCCTGCGCCGGGTTGCCGTGCCGATTCGGGTATCCCTTCCAATCCTTCCAGCGGATAGAGACGTTCCTCTTTTCGGCGGAGAGGACCCGGACAAACGAACAAGACGTGCAAACTTTCGGCAGCGAGTTCCAAGCGGAGTTGCTGCGAATAGGCAGCAACCGCAAATTTGGAGACGGGATAGGCTCCAACATACTTCACTGCACTTTTAGCGGCAAGTGAACCGATGTTGACGAGGTGCCCCTTTCGTTCCAGCAACATCGGAACCGCCGCCCGAGTACAGCGAATCGTCCCCAAGACATTGAGATCAAAGAGTGCTTGAAACTGTTCCGGTGTGGTATCTAATACCTTTCCCCGCATAGAGCGACCGGCATTGTTGACCAGCACATCGAGACATGAAAAGTGATTTTTCACCGTTTCAAAGACACGGTCAACGTCATTTTGTTTGGTAATGTCGGCGTGGATAGGCAAAGTACTGCCGCCGATTTCAGCGGCGGTTTTTTCAACGTCCGCTTTTTCGAGAGCAACGAGGGCAAGTTTCGCTCCCGCCCGATGGAACGTTTCGGCGATAGTTCGTCCCAACCCGCTCGAACCGCCGGTGATGATAACGACTTTATTGTGCCAGTAGGATTGTGTCATGGGGGCATTTAGGCGGTGTGTTTATCCAAACAGTTCTTCGCTTCCGATGACTCGAATGTTCTGTTTTTGTAATGTTTCGATGGCAACGTCTGGGTTGTCGAAGCGGAACACGATGATGGCACTGTCCGTGCTCTGTGCTTCGTGTCCAATATGTTGGAAGAAACCGTACATGTACTCGATGTTCAGACCGGCATTGTCAAGTGTGTCGAGAATATCCGCCAATCCGCCGGGACGATGTCCTACTGCAAGGGCGATGACTTCTGTAATGTGAGCGACAATGCCGTTCTGCTCGAACACTTCTTTGGCTCGTTCCCAGTCCTTGACTAAAAGGCGTAGGATTCCGTACTGTTGTGTGTCGGCAAGAGCCAACGTTTCGATGTTGATGCCGTTATCGGCAAGAGTTCGACACGCCGCCCGCACATTGCCCGGCTTGTTCTCCAAAAATAAGGAAAGTTGTTTCAGTTTCATAATCGCTTCGCAGAATACACCGCACTCATTCTAACATGATTTTCCCTAAAATAGCAACATCAACGTGCTCTTTCTCTTCCACGCCCCCCTCTGGATTCCCGTTTTCACGAGAATGACAAGGTTATGCGGCAAATCTATTGCTAACGGACGATTCCCAAACGGCAGAGTTTTTCGTAACATTCGTCGCGTTCCCGACAACGTTCAAGTCCCTGCCAAGCGGAATCCTGTGCTGCAAAAAATTGCTCCCGCGTTGCCGGTATCGCACCATCCTGCGAAAGACGTTGAATCACCCCCTGTTCGAGGCGGCTCAACCGTACAGACTCGAATTGATAATCCAAAAACGCTTCCCAGCAATGAGGAAATAACGGCTGCACAATCTTTTCTCCAATAGTGGCGGCATATTCCCGAATCTCATATTGAGCGTTTACCTCCATCCGAAGTGCAAGGAACCGAAACAAGTTGTGCAGGTCAACTTTCCAATAGGCTTCGGTATAAGTCGAAAGCGGTAGGTCTTTTCGAGCCAACTCTCTTGCAACACCCCGCTCGATACGCTGGTCATAGACATCCCGAACGTAACGATGGAGTTTCTTTTCTTCCTCTGTCAGAGCGTGTCCGACATCGGGTTCGAGAAAACCTGCACTGCCTTGTTTGTTTGATTCCGATTGCATCCGCCACGCATCGGGCGGAATGGAATAGGCGGCATCGACGGCAACGGAGTATCGAGTGCTGTATTCATTGACGGAAGCGGTGCGGTGTCTGATCCATTGCCGCCAACAGTCCATCGGCACACGTATCAGCATTTTGATTTCCGCCATTTCGAAGGGGGTGGTGTGTTGATGCCGCATCAGATAGCGGAGAAGCGTCCGGTCATCGGAAACCCTTATCGTTCCTTCGCCGTAACTTACTCTCGCTGCTTGAACGATGGAGGAGTCTTCCCCCATGACATCGACAAGACAGACGAAACCTTGATCCAGGACGGGAAACTTTTGCCAACGGAGCGATTCAGCATTGGAAGTAATCATTATCTTATTATAGCAATGCCGTAGGGGGCTGCAAGAACGGAACCCGCTATCGGGAGGTAAAACAGTCCGTCGACACGTTTATCGATTGTGTAACTTTATGGCGGCTTATCGCAATGAAAACCTCATTTTCACCTCATTTTTCTGACAAAACAACCTCAGTAGCAAGGCGTTCCCTCTAAACCTTAACCTCATTTACCTTATTTTCCCGCACAAAAAAAGAGGTAAAATTGGAGAGAGTAGCATCCCGGTGGTAGTTTTATCCTGCTCTTACTTGGTGTAGCGATTGAATTGTTTGATAACGCAGTGACAAATACGAATCTCGAATGTGATGCAACGGTCGTTCTCGAATATCATGCCTCCGAGCAAGATAGTTGCAGTGGGGACACTGACATTTTTTTCGATTGCGGGAACGCTTTTGGATGATCGCAGGCGGCAGGTCTTTGGAATTATCGATACCTGCGGTCGGATCGGACACATATCGACCGGGACTGAACATGGATAAATCTTCCTTGAAGTCAAGCACAACGAACGAAGTTTGACAATTTTTCAGATGTGTGTCAAAAAAAATTGTAACACTGGGATGCTACTCTCTCGATTTTTATGCTGATTTGTGCCGAAAACGCAACAAATCGACTCTATGCGTACTTTGTGCAACCCTTTGCGCACTTTGCGGTTAAGTCTTTTTCAACCGCAAAGAACGCAAAGGATACGCAAGGGACGCAAAGTCCAATTTCATGCCGTTTGCAGTATAGTTATCGATTCCGGCTTACGAAGACCATGACTATGGCATGGGCAACGAAGGCGAGCCACTCTTACAGAGCGAAACTCCAACTTTATTTTGACACACCCTCGGTGCTGGTACTCCTCTGGCGTTCTTGCGTTGTGTCAAAAAACAATCCGTGAAGCAACAGCAGGATGACGCTGCATACCATTAGGGCATCGGCAATGTTAAAGTTGGGCCAATGAAAAGTGCCAATCATACAGAGAATCCAGTCCCTAACGGCATAGATAGGCTGTTCTCCCAACAGATGTTCTGAATGCCAATCCGCATAAACCAAGCCGTGCCAGCCGAGCCGGTCGTATAAATTGCCGCAAATTCCCGCTACTATCATTCCAAAAATTGCCGAAAGGAAGAGGCTTTGCCACGCCCAGAAAAACACGTAAACAATGATACCCGTTAAAAAAATCAGAGAAAAAATAACCAAGAGCGTCGTCTGACCCGCCGCGAGTCCGAACAACGCACCCGGATTTAATGCCGTCTGAAAACCGAAAACGTCTTGCCAAACCCAGTAAGTCGATTCTTCATTCGCCTCGTATTGCCCCGGCATTCCCAGTGCCTGAAAAGCCCAGTGCTTCGTGAGTAAATCAGCCGCTAATCCGGCGAGAGCAATCGCCGCAAAAAGGCAAACGGCACGATACCAAGCGGTGGGAATAGAAATTTTCGGCATTTTTTTATCTGTCTTGTTGGGCAAGTTCGACGCACTGTACACAACTTGCCGCGTAGGGCAACACATTCAATCTGGCTTTCGGAATAGAGCATCCGCAATCTTCGCAAGTACCGTAGGTGCCGTTTTTTATTCGCGTCAATGCCTCTTCGATGAGTTGTAACGTTTTATTGTCCGATTGGATGAAGGAAAGAGTTTGTTCCCGCTCGAAATTATCGGAGCCGACATCTGCCATGTGCAGCGGTACTGAGGAGAGATCGCCAGCGGCTTCCGAGCGACTGTGGCTCAAAGCCCCGGTGGTCATCGTCGAAACATCACCGCGAATTCGGGTTCGGAGAGCGATCAGTTGGTTTTTATACGTTTCTAACTCGGCGGCGGATAGTGTTTTGCTGTTTTTTTCCGGTGATACTGACGTTTTAGACACTTTTTTAGCCATAGCACACCTCCGAAGTAAAATGACCAATCAATAAAAACCCAAAAGCGTCCGGTCATTCTACCAAAAGTCGGCTTTATTTCAAGGGTACCTCTTAGAGCGTGTGTGGTAATTTAGGCAGTCATGCGGAGTGATGTGTATCATTGCGGTTTTGACCATCGTCTCGCTAGTCTCCGCCCAACATTCATAGTTGCGACACAAGCGACGATAGTTCATCAGCCAACCAAATGTTCGCTCCACCACCCAACGACGAGGCAATGCTGTGTTGACAAAATTCTCTTTTTCAACCTCATTTTTCTAACAAAACAACCTCAGTAGCACAATGCCGCCGCAGACATTAACCTCATTTACCTCATTTCGCCGACCGACAAAATGAGGTAAAGAGGTAAATGAGGTTGATGTTTTTGTCGATCATTGCTACTGAGGTTGTTTTGTCTTTTTGTGAATGAGGTAAAAATGAGGTTCGGAATAGCATCCACAGATTATACAGATTGACACAGATTAATTCAATCTGTGAAAATCTGTGTAATCTGTGGATAAAACTCATCCCTCCACCAACGCGATTTCCTCATCGGTCAAGCCATACAATTCGTACACCAATGCATCGATTTGCCGTTCCAAGTCCGACACGTCCGCTCCCTTGCCGCTCAATGACAATATCTCATCCACCAGCGTTATAATCGGTTGCGGATTTTTGGCAACCACTATCGGCAACTGCTGTATCGTCGAATGTTTCAACGTGTACGCACCACCGGCAGTCATTATTCCGATAAAACCAAAATAATACCGAAGCAATCGACTATTCAATATACCCAAAAGATACTTAATCGGCACTCTTCCAGACGTTAAAAGATAAGCATTGCTCGGCAAATAATGCCCATCGGCATCATAAGCGAAAGCCCACTTATCCGCCGTTAATCCCCAGACGATTTTCTCCTGCTCGAAGTGCGAGTAATACTGACACGCCCGCAAATTCCACCAATGAACTCCTTGATCGTCTCGTTTGACAAGATTTTTCTTAAAGGCGTTCAAATGTTTGAAAATCTTGGGATAACGATTCTTTACATCGAGTTTATAACCTGTTTGTAAAAGAAACTTATCCGAAGCATTGTACACCCATCGACGGATATTTCGTCCCTGTAAAAGAGGCTTGATGAGTTTTTTGTTTTTACCGTCTTGTTGTATCAATTCCTGTTTTTTTTGCTGATCGATGATAAATGCCGGATTGTATCCAGTGGTAACTCCGCGAAACACCGATATACACTCAATTTTTTCGATACGTTTTCCGGCGGATTCGATTTTTTTCTTCAATGCCAATTCCCTTGTATCGGCAAAAGACCATTCCCCTTTTCCCAAAAGAGATTGCTGATAGGTACCTTGCGTCTTAATGGCATCGGGAAATAAACTTTGCACTTCTTTTCTGTTGAGACGATAAAACTTTTGATACCTGAATGTGTCCGACGTAACCGGTGCATTGTTAACGCCTAAAATCACGGTAGAAACAAGAGAATTGGAAAACACCGCAACCTGCTCAAAATTAAGCATAAGACGGATTTGCCGTTTCAGCAGAAAGGAACGAACCAACTTTCCGTATTCTGTGTTGAAAAATTTGTTCGTTGTGATGAGCAATAACAAACCATTCTTTTTGCAAAGTTGGAGTCCGCGTTCGATAAAATAGACGCTCAAGTCGGCAGTGCCGGAATAGACGGTATAGTCTCTCCGCAACTTTGCGGCAACGGCTTTCAGTTTCTTTGCCTCCACATACGGCGGATTGCCAATGACGATGTCGAAACCGCCTTGCTGGAAAACATGAGAAAATTCCTTTTGCCAACAAAAGTCGCTGTCAAGAAGCGAGTTGCCGCAACGGATATTTTCGTCCAAGTCAAGTGTAAAATCTTTACCTTCTGAACATGTCATCGACAAACAATACTTTGTAATTTCTACCGCCAATGGATCAATGTCCACGCCGAAGATGTTATCCGTCAATATCTTACGTCGTTTTTCTAGTGTCAATTTGCCTATGTGTTTTTTGTGCCAGTCGAGTAAATACTGATAGACTCCCAATAAAAATACGCCAGCACCACATGATGGATCGACGTTTTTTATCTTGGCGGCTTCGACCGGCGTTTTATCTTTCATATATTCGCTTAGCGCATTTTCGACCATGTAGTCCACGATGAACGGCGGTGTATAATACACTCCGCCTTCCTTTCGGACTTCCTTGTCGAGGAGCGATTCGTAATAGACTCCAATGTCTTCTGGGTTCATGTGGCACCCTCCACAAGTGCGATCTCCTTGTCCGTCAAACCATACAGTTCGTACACCAAAGCGTTGATTTTACGTTCCAAAACTTCCGTGTCCGATTGAGGATTTTTCTTTTTCGTAGAAAGAATTTTATCGACAAGCGAGATGATCGGACGCTGTTGCGACATCGGCACTAACGGAACAGGAAGATTCCGCAAATGCTCCGGGTAAATGTGGTAATCACCGCCGCGAAGATTAGCCAACAACACGCCCGCATATTTAGAATTAAGTATTCCAAGCAGATAGCGTAAGTCTATCTTCTCTGAATACGATTCCATTTTTTTGCGTGAATGTTTTGAATATCGTTTAACACTTGCATGAATACTTTTGTTCTTAATTCCTTTTAAGTCTTTCCATAAAACCGCACAGTAGAGTGAGTGGTTATGAAGAAAAGACTGTTGTACATCAATAGCAGCACTGATTGTTCCCAAACAATTCATGATGAGTTTTGGAGATTCGTACAATTCCCTAAAAGTAGGGCGGCTTAATTGACCGGGACATCGTTCCGTATTGTATTCAAGATAACGTACTCTTTTGACTCGATAACGTTCTATATCTTTTGCTTCGATATATTTTCTGCAATGAATAAAGTCATGTGTTTCGCTTATCAAGTCCTCTTTTACGAAATCTCCTCTTGCTGTTTTTTCGTCGGCGTTCAGTACCATGCCTTTGCTGATATAACAGACATCGCCCAAAACGTTCATGTTGGAATGTCGGCTTGATTCTCTTTTTGCAGTAGTGAGATTCCAAACGGCAGTTTTTGTGCTTTGCACTAAATTAGAATAGGTTTGTTTGAACGTCCTTGTTATTTGTTTTTCCTCGTTTATGTGTGAGATGTAACACGTTTCGCCGGGACTTGATTTAGAAATAAATGGAATGCAATTACTGACCGTTGCACTTTGGAAAACTTTTGTGCCGAGTAAATCCACAATTTCCACCAGATTATATTGGTTTACAATCAGTTCTCTGATTTTTTTTGCATACGTTTGATTAGTTAACGGATAAGGCACAATCATCGTGAGTATTCCATTTTCGGCAAGAATTTGTAGCCCATATTCCATAAATGGAACGTACAAGTCCCACTTTTGGTAGAGAGTGGTAAATCGGTTAGAATCTACGATGGCTTGCCGACCCTCTGGATTTGTTTTTACCATCCTGGGAGCACTGACATACGGCGGATTACCAATCACAATATCGAAACCGCCTTGCTGGAAAACATGAGGAAAATTTTCTTGCCAACAAAATGCACTGTCAAGAAGCGAGTCGCCGCAACGGATATTTGCGTCAAGATCAAGTGTAAAATCTTTGCCATTCGTACATTGCATCGACAAGCAATACTTCGTAATTGCTACCGCCAATGGATCAATATCAACACCAAAGATATTATCCGTCAATATCTTATATCGTTGCTTCAATGTTAGATTGCCGAAATGTTTTTCATGCCAATCGAGTAAATACTGATACGCACCCAGCAAAAAAACTCCGCCGCCGCATGCGGGATCAACGATTTTTATCCTGGCGATTTCTTCTGGTGTCTTGTTTACTAAAAATTTGCTTAGCGCAGTTTCGACCATGTAATCCACGATGAGCGGCGGTGTATAATACACTCCGTCTCCCTTTCGGGCTTCCTTGTCGAGAAGCGATTCGTAATAGGTGCCGAGGTCTTCGGGGTTCATGTTCGCCCCTCCACCAACGCAATCTCCGCATCCGACAAACCATATAAAGCGTACACCAACAGATCAATCTCACGCTCCAACGAAGACGTATCTTTGCCTTCACGTTTTCGCAGCAACACCCTATCCACCAATGACACCATCTTTTTTACCATCGAACGCTCCGGCTTCGGAATCGGTAACAAGTCCAAAAACTTCTTCTTGTATCGGTATCCCTCTTCGCCTAAACCGCCGCCAGCATAAAAAGTCTTGAAGAAATACGTTACCGCCTTCGAATGAAGCAAAGCATACAGAAACTCTAAATGCTCACCCGTCAAAATAAAAACTGTCGCTTCAGGAAAAAAACGCCCCTCTTTGTCTAAATAAAATTGTGGCATAAGAACTATTTCACTGTACAGCAATTTCGGTTTATCGAAATCCTGCAAGTAAGCACAATGACGCAAGTTATAAGGAGTACCGCCCTTATCCGTACGCTTTTCCAGTTGCGGATAATATAAATCCAAGTGCTCTTTGATTGCCGGATAATCATCAATGTTAACAGGCTTGATATTATTCTCTCGCACTCCGTTATGTGTGTTGATCAACCAAAAATCCGCAAATTCATAACCGTACCGCTTTATGTCTCTACCTCGAAGCAGCGGCTTAATGATTTCCGAACTCTTCGGATCATTAGCAATTAACTCCGCCTTCTTTGCGCCATTGATAATAAATGCTTCATTGAAGCCTGTTTTGATTCCATAGTTGATTTGAATGTCCCAATCTTTCAGCGGCGTGCCGACGGCTTCGATCTTTGCCTTGATACGCTGCTCCAACGGCGATAGGATCACCCAAGCAGAAGAGGAAAAGGACGAGGTAGGTTGCCGACCGCCGGGCGGCAACGTGCGGTACTCCGCACTGAGAACTCCAAGTCGGCTATCGCCGACGCAACCGCCCAGCGGTCGGTTGCCTACCTTTGCGCAATCTGACGATTGCGGATATGCTTTAGTTTTCAGTTCACTGACATTTCCTATAATCCTCGTCACCGTTTGATGACGATTCTCCCCTTTTGCAAAGAGCAATATGTTCACATCGACCGTCGCAGACTCAAAAATCTTCGTGCCCGCAAAGTCAAGCAGCAAAAGAGGATCCGTCTTCTCCGCAAAGAAACTGCGCAACGACTCACCATAACCAGCACGCATCCACTTGTTCGATGTAATATAACAAAGATGCCCATACTCTTTCAATAATTGCCAGCCGCGCTCATAGAACAAACAATAAATGTCTCCACTGCGCACAAACGTTTCATAACCACACTTTTCATAACGATTTGCCAATGTTCCCTTATTGGTTTTGAGTTGTCTGTACGGCGGATTGCCAATCACAATATCGAAACCTTCGACTCCGAACATCCACATGGAATCGAAGAATGGAGCGCAAAGCGATTGATCATACGGATTCCAGTCAAATCGTTCTTTCCCGCTCGCGCTTGCATCGATTCCTCCTTCGATTGCCATTGCCAATGTCTTTCGCATAGTTTCGTCAATCTGACGAAGCCGAACTTTTTCATGAGGATTGCTCGCCATAAAATACTGCCGGCGAATGTCCCGTAAATCGATAATGGTTTTTTCCGCGATGGCTTTTCCGCCTAAACTGGCTTCATAATTTTGTTTCACTCCCATCAACGTATCGGCACAGACAAATTTCGTTTCCAAATTCGGCAACGGATCGATTCCGTAATTCGCTTTGCGCTTATCAGGTACAATATCTTGTATAAGTGATAGAAAGAATCGCAACAACGTAATCTGTACTGCCATCGGTTGAATGTCAACACCGTAAATTACGTCTCGTACAATCTTGAGTTTGATGCGGTAGCGTTCCAGATGTGTTAGTTCTCTGTTTTCCTGTTTCATTGTTTCCTCTTCGATGCGGTGCATGATGATGTTCATGACTTCGCAAGGAAACGCTCCGCTGCCGCACGCGGGATCGAGAATTTTGCATTGGAGGAGGTAGGTTGCCGACCGCCGGGCGGCAACGTCGGTGATAGCCGACTCTGAATCGCTCGTTGTTCCTAATCGGCTATCGCCGATGCAACCGCCCAGCGGTCGGTTGCCTACCTTCTGCTCAAGATACGCATCCAACGCTTCGTTGACCATATAATCGACGATTTCTCTCGGCGTATAATAACTGCCGGTAACTCTGCGTCGGCTTTCTTTGCTATCGGAATCAATACAAGACAAAAGCGATTCAAATACCTTGCCGATGAATTCAGGATCGACGGTTGTGTATTCCGCTTGTTCTAATAAATCGTCTAGTGTTAGTTTATATTGATATTTAGATAGAATCGTAATGATGCCATAGACTTCGCACTTTTCACCGAGTTCAGTCAGAGTCCTTATTCTTTTATCGGAAAAGAAATACTCGTTGCCAACGGGAACTTCATCTTTATCATGTTCGTCAAAGAGTCCGCCGTTGAGAAAAGGAATTGATGTAAACCACTTTTTAATGTTTTTATCAACGAGCAACTTTTCGTGTTCGTATTTCCGTTGTCCCGACGTGTTGAGAGGCGTGTTGAGACAATGAAAGAATAGATTGCGTAGTATGCCGCCGGAGTAACTGTATTCATCGTTCTTGAGATGTTGTATAATGTTAGCGTCTAAAAGTTCTTTGGGCACGAGTCCATCTTTCTCTCGTAGAAAGAAACAGAAGAGTAGGCGTATGACTAATCGCAGAGCGTAGTCGCCATCGATGTTTTTGTTTTCTTGCGTCGTCCAGTAGAACCAGTTTCGGATTTCGAGGTAAAACTGTTTTCCGACTTCGTTGCGTTGTTTTTCTTCGTCGTAGAGCCGTTGTTTGATAATATCAAATGCTTTTTTCAGGTCGTTAACGGTGCATTTTACCCATTCGGTATCTTTTCCGGTATCGTCGAATTGTTGAACGTGAAAACCTTGTTCTTTCAGAAATCGATGGAGTAGTTTGTCGATGTTGGTTCGGTCGGTGATGACTGCGTCTGTCCAGACGATTTCGTTTGTGAGGTTGTGTTCGTGTCCTTGTTGTTTGACTCGGTTTTCAACGTTGCTGTGTGTTTCTCCGATTTTGAGATAGCCGGCGTGTTTGGGAACGTCCGGCGTGTGATAGGCGTAGAGTTTCATGGCGGTTGATTATAGCATAAAATTTCACTGCATAGCCGATGGGAGTTGGAGCAGTCGTGTGCCGTCTTCTTCGAGAGTGAACGCAGTCGGTTCGGTAGGTGTGTCGCTTTCGGATATTTATTTGATTTTTGACGTAAGTCCTTGCAGCGTAAAGGGTTTTTTGGTGTTTATCATTTACTGCAAGATATGGCTTTTACTATGTCCGATTTTGCGGAATTTGCAAGGCGGGTTAACAGAACCGCAATCGGAAGATTGCGTGTTAGCCGCTCCGCCAGCGGAGCGCAAAAAGAGTCGGCGATTGTGTCGCCGTATTGCCGCCGGAAAGTGTTATCTTGCCAAGCCCACCAAAATTAGGTAGAATCGACGATGAATTTTTGTAGCCGTTCACGGGTAGATAAGGATACGTGCCATGCCGAAACAAAGACAACAAAAATTTACTCACTGTCCCTGTGCAGGAGCGACATTGGACAAACTGGTTCAACCGGCGATATTGGCGATTCTGGCTAAAGTACCGCTTCACGGCTATGAGCTGGCGCAGAAAATCAGCGACATTCCCCATTTTCTCGATGAACCACCGGATCTTTCCGGTATCTACCGAATTCTCAAGTCGTTTGAAGCCCGAGGAATGGTTACTTCAAGTTGGAACATAACGCAAGGGGGGCGACCCAAACGGATTTTTGCGATTACCGAAGCAGGACGACAATGCCTCGAACACTGGACAATCACTTTACAAAACTACCACAAAGGAATCGGTTCGCTTCTTAAAACAGTGCAAAAGGCAGTTCGATAACACTTTTCAGGTTCTTTTACTGGGCTGGCGGTAAAATTTTACCAACGTCTTTATTCTTTCGCCGTCATTCCCGCGCAGGCGGGAATCTAGACGAAATACCCCAAAATCTCCCTCTAGATTCCCGTTTTCACGGGAATGACGAGGTTATGCAACAGGTCTAATACAAAAAAGACAATTTAAGTCCAGACCAATTTGAAATACGCTCTAAATGACCCGCTGGTCAATAACCCGCTTGGCTTTGCCTTCACTGCGGGG
>Ga0099364_10005658_pt1 | contig 18490 bp, 15 predicted proteins | sample TergutTh196P3_FD_73070 | JGI IMG/M metagenome (GOLD analysis project Ga0099364, IMG submission 73070) | Microcerotermes parvus P3 segment gut microbial communities from Pointe-Noire, Republic of the Congo - Th196 P3 | ecosystem: Host-associated > Arthropoda: Insects > Digestive system > Gut ...
TGTAATCTCGTCCAAAATAAGAACAAGGACATCACGCTTTTCTCCAAGACCAGCAATAAAAGAATCAAGACTAATATCGGTATCATCAATGCCTTCTACCTGAAGAGCTATTCCCCTATGTTCCGGCGCAATTCCATCAAGCTCGAAAGAACCGACACGATCAACCCGTATTTTGCGATTAACAGCCAGCGCGACTATTTCCTTGGCGCGAGGACCAGCCTTGGCCATAAGCAATGGACCGCAGGCACTGCCCGATTTTATTCTCTCTTCAATGCTGTGGAAGTTTGTTAAATATATCATGATTTCTCCTTGATTCCCATATATTTTTGTACAAACCCGCAGGGTCTATACGTCATTTTTGACTGGCGCAGTCCCTCATCGCCCAAATCCTGTTCACGGTTAATCCATGTAAAAAAACGGGGCAGAGACTCTGCAAATGCCTTATTCATAAACTGATAAATTCCCTTGTATTCATCAATTCCCTTTTCAAAATGAATTGCAAACATTCTGCCTCTGGCAATACTTTCCCCCAAACAATAGGCGGCAGGTTTTCCATCAACAAAAAAGAGCGAACCTTGCAACGAAAAAAAACTGAACATATCCAGCGCTTCTCTTGCCGCTGCATAATCGCCGTCATTATATAAAACAGCATTTTGCCGCCAGCGATCCAGCACTTCTATAGCCAGAGGAACCAATGCAGCATTCATTTGCCGCTGTTCATGATTAGGATATGTTTTCAAAAAATGATTAACATGATTTTTCTTTTTATGAAATTTTTTTCCGGTAAGCTGTGCCAAATCTTTACGGTAATATAGATAATCAAAATTATTTCTGTCTTCTAAAAAGACAATACCGCGCTCCTCAAACTCTTTTTGTACCGGAGATAAAACAGATTCAGAAATATTTTTCCAGTAATCATGAGTTTCAAAGAGAGAAACAAGAATATCCCAATTTGGAGCTTCACAGGGAGTCATGAAAAATGTCTTCTTCCTATCTCCATGAGAAGAATGTTCAGGCTGTTCTCCGGAAATAATAAAACCGCCATCAATACTAATTCTTGAAACACGATAATTATATCTGTCTCTGAAAAGATACAGACCGGCAAATGTAAATTCCGAAACTCCATCTGCAGTCAATGAGAGACGAGGATGCAAAATTTCCCTATGCTCAAGGTTTAAGGGAACATAATCGGGATAACAGGGAATTTGTCTTGACATCGTTATTTTTCTGTTTTTTTAGCTCTGATTTTTTTTGCTTTAACGGCTCTTCGCGAGCCCAATATTATTGCAACAGGCTCCAGAATGGGGATATTTTCGCAAACAATTTTGATGACAACGGTCATGGGAACTGCCAGAATCATTCCGGCAAATCCCCAAATATAATTCCACAAACCCAAAGAAACCAAAACAACCAGAGGAGAAATACCTACTTGAACACCTACAATTCTGGGATCAAGAATATTTCCAATAATCATGTTTACGGCTAAAACTAAAGCTACAACCAGGATTATAGGAATGGGCGCCGGCCAGAACTGGATAAGTGCAAAGAGTGATATAATAAGTCCTGCAAAAATGCTGCCCAATACGGGGATAAAATTTGCCGCAAATGCAATTACCCCCCATACAACAGCAAATTCTACTCCGATCAGCCATAAACCAAGGGCTATTAACAAACCGGTAGCAAGGGAAATAAAGAATTTAGCCGTCAAATAACGGGTTACCTGAGTTATAAAATCGTTGCCAATACGCCCGATATTATCAGAACGGTTTATAAATATGGTTTTAAGTTTTTCCTTGAAAATCCCTGCTTCCAGCAAAATAAATACGATAAAAAGCATCACAAGAAAGGCAGTTGAAACAAAATTTGCCGTTATTTTGATAGCAGCCCCGGCAAAACTGGTAATCCAGGCACGAACACCTATTTGTCCCCATAGATTCTGCCAAAAACTAAGATCTTCATCGAGAGGAAGCTTAAAAATATTGGCTATTTCTTCATAAATTCTGGTAAAGCGGTCTTCGTAATTTTCATATTGTGATAAAATACTTACACCTGAAGTATAAATTACCATTCCAAAAGCATACAAAACAACAGCGATGATAATTACAACCAGCAAAATTGAAACAAAACCGGGAATTTTATGATTTTTCAGCCATTTTACCATTGGATACATCGCAATAGCCAGCAAAAGCGCGATGGTAAAGGGTAAAACAACCCGTGCGGCTATTTTCAGTACCGCTACTGCCAGAACACAACAGATAAAAAGCACCAAAAAAAAGACACCGCGGCCTGAGTGAAATCTTTTTAATGCGTCTTTCATATTTATATTGTGGCATAAAAATATTATTTACACAATGGGCAATACGAATTTGCTTGACTTTTTTTTAAAAATCAGTAATATTTAGGTAACTGTAAATTGGTTTTGATGTGTTACATCATAACGCCAAGTTTTTCATAGCTTTTGCGTTTTTAACGCTTCCCCCCGGGTTTCCTCACCTCCTTTTCCCGGGGGGTTTTTTTATAGGGGAATTGATTGACGAATGAAGCGAGTGTCGTGGCCGGCAACTTTGTTGTCTAGGAGTTTGTCGGGCTTTGCCCAATCCAATGATAAAAAATGCGCTTTTTGCGCATTTTTTACCCTACAAACTTCAAAGGAGCCCCGATTATCGGAGATTTTTGCGGTTTTTTACCGCAAAAATCTACAAGTCCGACAGGCTCCTAGGCATACATTTCTCATTTACTATGATATAATAAAAGCCTCAATTAACTTAATATTAGCAGGAGTTTATTATGAATGTAGAATTTTATTCACTCGGCGCAGCTGAGGAAGTTACAGGATCCAAGCATGTACTTGAAATAGACGGGCAAAGTTATCTCATTGACTGCGGCGCTTTTCAGGGTTCCAGAGCCGAAGCAGACCGCAAAAACAGGGAATTTGGCATAGCTACAGATCGTATTGAGAGCGTTATTTTAACACATGGACATTACGACCATAGCGGTCTTTTGCCATTGTTGGCAAAAATGGGCTACAATGGGAATATTTATGCTACGCCTGCAACAAGGGATATTGCCAGTCTTATAATGATGGATTCCGCAAACATACAGGCGCGGGATGCAAAATATTTAAAAAGTCAGGCGCAGAAAAAAGGCGAGAAGTTTGATTGGACTCCGCTTTACACAGAGCAGGATGCAATTACTGCGGTCAGCCAGACAGTTGGGGTTTCATATAACAGACCGATATTTATTGGTGACGGCGCTTCTTTGGAATTTCATGATGCCGGGCACATATTGGGTTCTGCTATTGCGCATATCAAAATAAATAAAGACGGAAAAGAACTTAACATACTTGCAACAGGAGACCTTGGAAGAAAAGGCAAACCAATAATCCGCGATCCTGCAATTCCGCAAGTTGCGGCGGACTATATAATTTTAGAAAGCACTTATGGCAACCGCCTGCATGAATCCACTGATGACGCAATGGAAAAACTTGCAACAATTGCAAAACGGGTTTATGACAAAAAGGGTAAGATACTTATCCCCTCATTTGCTATTGAACGCACTCAGGAGCTTGTTTACTATTTTCATTTATTGGTTGATGACGGCATCATTCCTGAAATACCGATATTTGTTGACTCTCCAATGGCAACTAATGCAACAACAATTTTCCAAGTGCATCCTGAATGTTATAATGAAGAAATTAAACAGGCGTTTATTAGGCATCACAAAAATCCGTTTGGGTTTAACAGTCTGCATTTTACAACAAGCGTTCAGGAATCCAAAGCGTTAAATGACCATGAAGGACCGCTTATCATAATTTCCGCAGACGGAATGTGTGAAGCAGGCCGTATTCAGCATCATCTAATTCACAATATACAAGACCCAAATACAACGATAATGACAGTTGGCTATATGGCAGAAAACACTTTGGGGCGGCGAATCCGCAACCGTGAAAAAGAAGTAAAAATCCACGGGGAATGGTTTAAGGTTAACGCTCATGTAGAGGAAATAAACGCATTCAGCGCCCATGCCGATTACAAAGAAACACTGGACTGGTTAAAAGAAGTTGATACTACAAAGTTAAAAGGCATTTTACTGGTACACGGTGAGAAAAAGTCTCAGGCGTTTATGAAAAAGTATTTGGAAGAAAACGGTTACCCTAATGTACAGATTGTGCAATATGGGAAATCTTATGATTTGAGTTAGCTCTAAATTTTCTCTCACGGAGAGCACAGAGGCACAGAGGACACGGAGAATAGGAATGAATTTTTTAACATCTGGTGAAGTGTTTTCTTGGCTGGATCAGTTTATTAACCTTGAACGGGGGCAGACGCCTAAGAGTTTTAGGATTGATAGGATGGAGTTTTTGTGTGAGCTTGCCGGAAATCCTCATCAATGTGCGCCTTCTATTCATGTTGCGGGGTCAAAGGGGAAGGGCTCTGTTACAAGTATGCTGACTAATATTTTAACTGCGGCAGGTTTTAGAACAGCACGGTATATGTCCCCTCATGTAGTGGATATCCGTGAGCGGATCTGTCTTGGAAGCGAATATTTTAGTGAAGAGGTTTACTGCTCTGCAGGAAATGAACTCCGTGAACTTGTAGAAAAAAAACTCCCCGCCGCAAACAACCCCCTTTTTGATGAAACAACAGAAGACGGCTGCGAGCCAACATACTTTGAACTTTTAACCCTGTTTTTTTTCCTGTGCGCCAAACACGGCAAGTGCAATGCAATGGTAGTAGAAACCGGAATGGGCGGCAGACTGGACTCCACCAATGTTTTGGATCCGCTAGTAAGCATTATTACATTAATAGAACTAGAACACACCTCCTTTTTAGGCAACTCAATAAAAGCCATAGCCACAGAAAAAGCCGGTATCATAAAACAAGGTAAGCCGTTAGTTTTAGCCAAACAATGCAACGAAGCTTTGGAAGTTTTTAAACATATCACACAACAAAAAAACAGCCCCCTATACTATCTCCCGGACATATCAAAATTATCAAATATAAACATAAATTCCAGTGGCACAAGTTTCACTCTCTGCGCCTCTGCGCCTCTGCGCGAGGTCTTCTCTATCCCCATCCAAGGCAAAGTCCAAGCAGAAAACGCCGCCCTTACCATCACCGCCATAAAAGCCGCATTCCCTGATATAAAAGAAACCGCTATCCTCAACGGGCTTGCAAACTTAAAAATCCCCGCCCGCTTTGAACACATATCAGACAACCCGCCTTTTGTCATTGACGGAGCGCACACCCCAGAAAGTTTAGACGGCTGCATAGAAACATTTTGTTCACTCTACGGAGACAGCGGAATCCTGCTCTTTGGCTGCGCTGCGGATAAAGATGCCTCCGCAATGGCAAAAATCGCAATCAATCGTTTTTCAAAAATAATCATCACTTCTATAGGCACATTCAAAGCAAATAACCCGGGAAATGTTTACAAAGAATTTGTAAAATACGGAAAAGAAAAAATCGTGCTAATTACAGATATACAAGAAGCGGTAAGCTTTGCACAGGAAAATAATCTTCCCATTCTGGGGACAGGGTCTTTTTACTTGGTGTCGGAAATACGGAAAGTTATTGTTTAACCCGCCAATAATTATCCACCCGTTCAAATTGGGCGGCAGGGATACTCAGTATACGACCGTCGTCGGCGCCTAGTTTAATCTGACCGGTAACAGGGTTAACATCGGCAACTCGCCAGGATTCTCCTGAATGGTTAATGCGCATTCCTTCCTGCGGAAGATTGCGCTGGGCTTCACAGTAAAAACCGTATTCATAAAAGAGGCAGCACAAGAGACGCCCGCAAGTGCCGGAAATTTTAACGGAGTTAAGCGACAACTTTTGGTCTTTTGCCATTTTTATTGATACAGGCTTTAATTTATCTGAAACACAATTACAGCAATACTCTCTTCCACAAACACCAAGACCGCCTATAACACGAGCTTCATCTCGTACGCCAATTTGCCTTAGCTCTATCCTCATTTTAAAAACACTTACCAAATCTTTTACCAACTCACGGAAGTCAACGCGGTTTTCTGCAGTAAAAAGAAATAAAATTTTAGGCTCTTCCAAAAGATAATGAACCAAAACCAGCTTCATTTCCAATTGATGGTTTTCTATTTTTTTTCTGCAAATTTCAAAAGCTTCCTTTTCCAAACGATGATTTTTGCAAGTTTTATCCATATCTTCCTTGGTTGCAACCCGCACAATCCATGCAATTTCAGAAACAGGCGGAAGCTTTCCGCGAACAGATCCAATAACCTGCGCAAGGTCACGCCCATACCGGGTTGGCACTATTACATAGGTATTTGGAGTAAGAGTATCCTCACGGTAAACCGCCAGAAAGGTTTCATGGGAGTACAAAAGACGCAGACGGTAAATGGGGGTATCCGGCGCTATTGACTCAATGCCCGCTTCTGCCCCGGTAATAACATTGCGTTCTTTACTGGGCTCATCCTCCAGTATTTCATCTTCTATATCTTCATAATCTTCAATATCACTCATAATAATCCTTAATGTAATAAGTCTATCAATAAACCGCGTATTTCCTCAAGCCGTGAAACCAGCTCTAATTGTCTTTTTTGACCAGAAAGCAGCATAGCCGCAAGGTCTTCCAGTTTTTTATCAATTACCTGAATTTTGGTATATCCCTTCCTGTCATCTGCTTCCGGGGTATTACGCCTCCCTTTAAACTGCGGTTTATATTTATTTAATATTCCGTCTTCATGCTCAACCGCATAACTATTCTGCACAACATGGTTAATAAAGTTCCGCACCGCCTGTTTATAACGCATAATCTCTTCCGGCAGAGGACGGTTTTTTAAGGTATCACCTGCGGAACGGACTTCATCCATTAAATAGTTAACCGCTTCTTCGGAAGAAGGAAAGCCTTTTAAAGGCCCAATATCATCAGCAGTAACACCCCGCAAGTTATCAAATATAGAGGAAAAATCTTTGTCCCCGGTGTTGGAAACACCTTTTGATTTTTTTTCCGGCTTAACTTGTGAATAAACCGCGGGATTCATATAAAAAGTATTATCAGCATCAACTTTAGCCATGCTTAACCTTTAATTGGAAGTTTTCTGAAAAACCGGCAATGCCGATTTTATACCCTGAGCATCACGGTATTCAGATGTAGTCTTTGTCCAGCTTTCATCCGTAGGACAAACAGCCACTCTGCCGTTAACAAAACAACCGTCATCCGCCTGAATACGGCGGGAAATAATATCTCCCATAACAATAGCGGTAGAAAGAATAACAAGGTGTCCGTCCGCAATAATATTTCCTATCACAACTCCGCCAACTGTAATATTTGTGCCTGATACACTGCCTTTCATTCTTGCCCGCTCACCAAGCACTACCCTGCCCTTTGCCCGAACATTACCCCGGATACTTCCGTCAATGCGCGTAAAACCGCCGGTTTCAATATTACCATTAAATTCAGAATTGGGTCCAATTATAGTGTTAATTGAAAAGTCGCTGTTTTTATCGGGAGTCACGCTATTAGCGTCCTCTGGCCATGCTTGAACGAATGGTAATGTATCTGTAAGGATCAACAACATCAGAGCCAATGTGAACTTCGTAATGCAAATGAGGGCCTGTAGAGATACCCGTACTTCCAATATAGCCAAGAACTTCATTCTGCTGAACACGCTGTCCAACGCTGACTGTATATCTTTGTAAGTGCGCATAACGAGTATAATAACCGTGCTTGTGCCTGATAATTACATAATTGCCAAAGTCGTAAGCGTACTCTGCGGTTACTACCTGTCCGTCCGCTGTTGCAACAACAGGATCACCTGAACGATGTGTAGCAATATCAATACCTTTATGAATATAGTACTGACCATGAATAGGATTTATATTTTGACCAAAGAACATTGTAATAGTTCCAATACCGCCTTTAACCGGCCAGATACTTGGAATCTCTGTAAGAAGAGCGCTCTGTGAATTAAGAAGACGGCCAAGCTCCCCAATTGGTTCTTTAGCCTGTGAAAAATAAGCGGACAAACGTTTAATATCATCAATTTCCCGCATTACTCCGTCCTGGCTTTCACCAATACCAAGGAATGTACTTAGATCACCAAGTGTATTTTGGGAAACTCTGCTGTTGTCGTTATAACCCATTATAGCAAGAACTTCTGAAAGAGCGCTTTGAAAACTATTTGCTTCTCTAAGAAGAAGAGCAGTTTCATCACGGAACTGATCAAGAGAAGCCTGATAATCTCTAAGTTGTCCGTCTTTGTTTGCTATGTTGTACATTGTGCTGGAGTACGAAGCGCCGTACCAAAAAAATGCTCCTAAAATACCAACAACAACAAAAAGGAAGCAACAAATTGATAGAACAGTAACATGAAGATTATATACTTTTTTTTCTGAATGAGGAACAAAAACTATCGTGTAACGTCTTGTTAAGAAACGCCCAAATGACCTAAAAAGACCAGCTATAAAACCAACCGCTATTACGGCAGATTCCTTTACCCTTAGGACAAGTTTGTTTTCTAACCGTTTATACTCGTGTACCGAGCCCATTGGAACTCCTGTAATTTGTTCTATAAAATCATACCAGAACCTGGAAAATCTGTCAAGAAATTTAAGTTTAATTTACAAACCGTTAGACTAAATAGCCAGGCTATATAGCCTTATATCCCGCCTGGATAGCCTGAATATTCATAGGAATATATTGATGCTTATCCGCCGGAAAAAACTTCTTTAAGATACCTTCAATATCGGTCAATTTTAATGCGCCCGTTAGCTTTGCCATAGCTCCAAGGGCTACCATATTGGCAAAAAGGACATTCCCAATCTGTTCAGCTATACCTGTAGCATCGATTTTAACAGTTTTTAAGCCGCTTCGACTTGGATCTTCCTTAACAAGGCTTGAATTTATAACGATTAACCCCCCGTCTTTGACCATTTTTTCACAAATAGGCAAAGAATCGGTGTTCATGACCAAAACCGAATCTGGAACAGTCACCAAGGGGCTTGCTATTTCTTCATCAGAGATGATTACGCTTGCCCTAGCTATGCCGCCGCGCTTTTCTGCCCCGTAAAATGGGAAAAAGGTAACATTTTTTCCTTCCTGCATGGCAAAATACACCCAAAGCTGCCCCAAAGAGACGATACCCTGTCCACCGAATCCTGCAAAAAATGATTTTTCTGTCATTTGGTACCTCCAGAAGTAAGCGTATTTTTTATTTCTCCCAACGGAAAAACGGGAATCATGTTTTTTTCCAGCCATTCAATTGCCGCAAGCGAATCCATTGTCCAGTTTGTGGGGCAGGGAGAGAGTATTTCTACCATTGTAAAGCCTTCGCCCGCCATTTGGGCTTCAAATGCTTTTTTGATATACTGCCTTGTCTTGCGGACATTTGCCGCATTATTTACGGCTCCGCGGGCGATATAGCGGGTTCCGTCTAAGGTGGCAAGCATTTCGCCAACCCTAATAGGATAGCCCATTCCCGCCGCATCAGCATCACGGCCATTGGGGGCGGTTGTGGCTTTTTGCCCAATCAATGTAGTGGGAGCCATCTGCCCGCCTGTCATTCCGTAAATGGCATTGTTAACGAATATCGTGGTAAACTTTTCTGCACGGTTGGCGGCGTGGATCATTTCCGCAGTTCCAATGGCGGCCATATCGCCGTCCCCCTGATAACAAATAACCAAATGGTCAGGGTGAACTCTCTTTACGCCGGATGCCGCCGCCGGCGTTCTGCCGTGGGGCGGCTGCACGGAATCAAAATCAAAATATAAATCCGCCCAAATTGCACAGCCTACAGGGTGGGTGATAATTGCATTTTTTTGCAGCCCCAATTCATCAATCACACTGGTAATAAGTCTGTGAACAATTCCATGTCCGCAACCGGCACAGTATTTGGTCTGTATCTTTTTTAAACTTTCAGGATGTCCTAATATTTTTTTCATAAATTATCCTTAATTAATTATCCTTTCAAAATAGCTTTTGCTTTGGCAAAAACTTCTTCTTCAGTTGGAATTACGCCGCCCGAATGACTCAAAAGATGAATTCTGGATTTAGCATCCGCCGCTCCGGCCTCATAAGCCGCAAGCTTGACATCTTCCACTAATTGTCCCAATGACATTTCCACCGACAAAATAGGCTTACCCTTTGAAATAATTTTACCCAATGCTTCATACGGGAACGGCCATAAAGTTATCGGTCTAAAAATTCCAAGTTTAATGCCTTCTTTTGCCGCAAGCTGCTGAGCGCCAAGACAAATCCTGGCACTTGTTCCATACGCTACCATTACAAGGTCTGCATTATCACAACCATTATCTTCAAAACGAATCTCATTTGCCTTAACGGTTTCGTATCGTTTAAACCTTTCCATTGTCTGCGCTTCCAGTTTTTCCGGAACCAATTCTATCGATGTTATGTGAATAGCATCCCTGTCTTTTCCGTTTCCTACAGACCAATTGCGTTTTGGCACTTCTTTTTCCGGCGGCAAAACAACGCCCTCAATCATCTGGCCAATCATTCCGTCTGCAAGCACAATTGCCGGCATTCGGTACTTGTCCGACAAATCAAACGCAAGGTAAGTGTGGTCTGCGCACTCCTGCACACTTTTGGGTGCAAGCACAATACAGCGGTAATCTCCGTGACCGCCGCCGCGTGTAGACTGAATGTAATCACTCTGCGCGGGCGCAATATTTCCAAGCCCGGGTCCGCCGCGGCATATATTTACAAGCACCAATGGCACATCCGCACCTGCGGCATAGGACATACCTTCCTGTTTAAGAGAAATACCGGGGCTTGAAGACGAGGTCATCGCTCTTACGCCGGCACAGGAAGCACCGTAAACCATTATCATGGCGCCAATCTCGCTTTCCGCCTGAATAAAGATTCGTCCCTTATCAAGCATATGTTTTGCCATGTAGGCAATCAGCTCATTTTGGGGAGTTATGGGGTAGCCAAAATACGCACCGCAGCCCGCTCTAATGGCGGCTTCCGCAATTGCGTCATTGCCCTTCATTAATACTTTTTCACTCATATTAGTCTCCAAGCTCATATACCTCGATGCAAACATCGGGGCAAACTTCATAACAGTTACCGCAGGCAATACATTTGTCCGCCTGTACCACTCTGGAAGGATATACTCCCTGTGAGTTCATCTCAGTATCTGCTTCCAGTATTTTGACCGGACAGGCACGGACACATAACATACATCCCTTGCACAACTCACGGTCTATTTCGATCTTTCCTTTCTTTGCCATGGTATTGATATTCCTTTCAATATTGTATGAAGAGCAAGCCCTTCGTAATCGTTGTCACCTTAGTCATGCGCAAACTACTTTGCCCACAACACTCGGCTCCTAGGATATAATAGTAGAATTATAAAAAAAACGCGGGATTTGGGCAATAGGGGGAGAGTTGTAAAAAAGCGGTCATTTTGTATATTTATATGAAAAAATCGTTTTTCAACCTAGATTTTTGGGAGGGGATTATGGGATCGACTACGATCAGCATATTTGTTGTCTCCCGGTATGAAAAAGATCAAAGTCGAATATTAACTGCTCTGTCTGAACAAGAGAACTTTTTCATTGCCGGTGTTGAAAAAGATGAGGCTAATGCAATAATCAAATCAGAAAAGCTTAAACCTGATGTATTAATTATCGATATAAAACCATCCGGGATGGATGAACTGGAATATGCGTCTATAATTCATAGAAGAACACCATCTACTTCCATTGTTTTAATGTGCGAAAAAAATCGACACTTCAATGCCGGAAAAGCTCTAGATTCAGGGGTTATGGGGGTTTTGTTAAAAGAAGCTGATACTGATGAAATAATGATTGCCGCAAAAGCTGTTAACAAGGGCGGATTATACATGAGTGCCCCATGTATCGAACCTGCAAAAAAACCTCCTATAAGTCCTGCTCTGTCTTTTTCCCCTGCAGAAAGGGGCATTGTAACGCATATTGCTCAGGGGTATTCCGATATGGAAATAGCCAGATATTTGAATTTTAGTACGGGAACTGTTAAAAATTACCTAACTGCCATAAAACGAAAAACCAAGCTGAATAATCGTACTCAAATTGTACTCTTTTCCCTTGTTTACGGACTTATTAGCATGGAGTTACTTGATATTTTTAAAACCGATAGGCAAATCCCCTGTGACAGTTAAAAATAAGTGAAGTAATGATTATGCAAAAAAGGCAAAACCAAGCTTAACCCTCCGGCAAAGAATCGTAATTGTACAGAACAGTGGATAAATATCTTTCACCTGTGTCAGGCAGAATAACGACAATGTTTTTGCCGGCGTTTTCCGCTCTTTTTGCAACTTGCAAAGCGGCAAAGGCGGCAGCACCTGAAGAAATACCTACAAGCAAACCTTCTTTCCGTCCAAGCAAGCGGGATGTTTCTATAGCTTCATCACTTTTAACAGTAAGGATTTCATCAACTACTTCACGGTTAAAAACTTTTGGAACAAAGCCGGCTCCTATACCCTGTATCTTGTGAGGCCCTGGTGTTCCGCCTGACAATACAGGACTTTCAAAAGGTTCTACGGCAATAATTTTAATATCAGGCTTTTTTTCTTTTAGATTTTCTCCAACGCCTGTAACTGTACCGCCTGTGCCAACCCCGGAAACAAGAATATCAATCTTGCCGTCTGTATCTTTCCAAATTTCTTCCGCTGTAGTTTTGTAATGAATCTTTGGGTTGGCAGGATTTTCAAACTGCTGAAGGATAACGCCGCCTGTCTGCGCGGCAAGTTCTTCCGCACGGCGGACTGCACCCTTCATTCCCTCTGTTCCCGGCGTTAACACCAACGATGCGCCCAACGCTTTTAGAAGGTTGCGCCGTTCCACGCTCATTGTTTCCGGCATAGTTAAGATTACCTTGTAACCCTTTGCCGCCGCAACAAATGCAACCCCAATGCCGGTGTTGCCGCTTGTTGGTTCAATAATAGTGTCGCCGCTTTTAAGCCTTCCGCTTTCTTCAGCATCACTAATCATTGCATAAGCTATACGGTCTTTGACCGAACCTAACGGATTAAAGTATTCCAGTTTTAGGAAAACTTCCGCCTTTGCGTCTGTACCTTTCAGAAAATTTTGGGGATTTAACAACGGAGTGTTCCCAATTAAATCTGTAAGTTTTTTTGCCGCTTTAATCATTTTCTTCCTCCTTAAGGAATTTTTATTTTTACGGTTATAAACCGATGTTATATACCGCCAACAACCATACCTGCTTCAAGTTCGTATAATTTATCAGACCAGCCTGCCGCCCACTCTTTTAAATCCGCAAGTTCAAGCGGAGAGGGCGTTACGGATTCCTCATGCGATGCCATTCGTTCTGCCAATGACAGATAAACCTTTGCCTGTTCACTGTCAGGGGCCGCTTCTATTACGGTTTTGCCCTTTAACTCGCTTTGCGTAACGGTAAGAGAGCGCGGAACATATTGAATAATCTGCGTCTTTGTATGAGAAGCAAAATCATCGATAATTTCCTTTGCGTACCCTGCGTTCATTGAGTTGGCGATAATTCCGCCAAGCAGCGCGCCGCCTGAGTTTGAATATTTTTTAATCCCTTTGAACAAATTATTGCTTGCGTAAATGCTCATAAAATCCCCGCTGGAAACAGTGAACACATGCTGAGCAATACCTTCACGGATTGGCATGGCAAACCCTCCGCAGACAACATCGCCTAGAACATCGTAAATAACAAAATCAAGGTTTAGTTCTTCAAACGCCTTTTGCTGTTTAAAAAGCTCCACCGCAGAAATTATCCCACGCCCCGCGCATCCTACCCCCGGAGCCGGCCCCCCTGCCTCGACACAATAAACGCCGTTAAAACCTGTGTGAATGACATCTTTAGCCTTAACCGATCCTGTCTCACGGATTGCATCCAGAACCGTCGGAATATAAGCACCCCCTCGCAGGGTATTTGTAGAATCCGCCTTTGGGTCGCACCCAAACTGCATCACCTTAAAACCCATTGTGGACAATGCCGCGCTAAGGTTACTGGTTGTAGTTGACTTGCCAATCCCGCCTTTTCCGTAGATTGCAATTTGCTTCATTTTCTTCTCCTCTCCCTAGTATATGCTTATAATACCTATATGTCAAGTAGGTATAGAGAGTTTTTTTGAAATAATATATAACATTCTCCGTCAACTTAACGCTTAACGCAAACTTGACATTCTGTTCCCCGCTATTGCCCGTCCAGCCCGTTCAGTACCGGATAGCCTCGGTGAGTAGCCGGTGTGCTGAAATCCCATGCGGTGTTGGTACTGTTAAAGAACATAGTTCTCTGCCACCATGTTGAACTTAAGGTATAGGTAATCACAGCAGAGCCGCCGTCTTTGCCGGTTAAACCAACAGATGGGCTCACATTTGAGAGAGCCCCGTTGTATGTATTTGTGTTACGAAGTAATAATGTATCCAAAGCATAATTATTTGAGTGAGTATTAGTACCAGCCGCATTACCGCTTATACTTCCATACCCGCGGTAAGTTGTATCAGTACCTCCGCCTTGCATGGTAACAGATGATCCAAGGGCTGCGCTGTTATTGATAGTCCCGTTTTGCCTAAAACCAACCAAACCGCCGGCATGAAAGGCTGATCCTGACACTGCAGCAACATTACTTCTTGCAGTAACAGAACCGGTAGAAAAACACCTGTTTAACTCTCGTCCCGCCGTATTATTCATACGGCCTACAAAGCCGCCTGTATCTGTATTACCCGTACTAGTGGAATTACTTCTGATAACTGAAACATTACCTGTGGCATAACAATCTTCAACATTATAGGTACCGTTAATTCGTCCTACAAAACCTCCGGTAAAAATGTTCATATTTTGAGTAGTTCTGCTTGATTCTACTGTAACTGAACCGGATGCATAACAGCGGTCTATCAGCCAGTATCCGGGAACCTCAGGAGGCGCTCTATTTCCGGTGGCAAAAACCCCTGCAAAGCCGCCAATTTCCATGTTACCACCCGTGCCGTTAGAAAAATTATTTATGTTTATAGAAGAAGTACTATAACACTCCGAGGCATTACCGCGGAATACTCCGGCAAAACCTCCGACATTAAACCCGCCACTAAGGGTAGCATTAATCAATTCCGCCCGGCTTTGACAATTTTTAAATTCAACATATGAAATAACATCTCCTGCAAAACCGCCTATATTACCTTCCCCTGTCATATTTAAACTAATACTCCCGTCATAGTATTCGCAATTCTCGAAATTTACAAAAGTAGGCGCTGTATCACTTGCGCCTCTGGCAGCGCCAACTATTCCCCCAAGCAGAATTTTAAATCCGGCAGTGTTAGTTGAATGATTAGATGTAATATTAATATCACCACTAGCCGATGAATCTTTTACCGTAACATCCGCTAAAATATTAGGGTTAGGGTTACCAGTTGTTGCATTAGTTTCATTTATTTGTCCGATAACCCCAACCAGTCCTCCAATATGAGCTTGCCTTATTACATTAAAGGTACTGGGAATGTTGATTGTTCCGGTAAAATGACAATTTAAAATATGTCCGTCCCTCATCCGACCTGTTATTCCTCCAGCGATATAATCAAGACTACCATTGTTAGATGTACTATTAGCTGTCATTCTGACAGTTCCCGTAACATTCGAGTCTTGTATCTTTCCAAGTCCACCGCTGTCTCCAACAATGCCTCCAATATATATCAGATTGGCAGTACTGGTAGTATGGGTAGAGTTTGCTTCTACAGTTCCCGCAACGGTAACACGATCAATCATTACCCCCAAAGATGTTCCTCCGGCATCAATAAATCCGGCTATGCCTCCTGCACGGATTCCACTTTGACCGGAAGTAGTTACCTTCAGTTCTAATCCGGCATAAGAGTTTTCTATACGGGCTGTAGGTTCCATATAACCTGCCAATATTCCGGCACGAGTCGGCGAGCTTGATGTTGCTGAGTTGGTAAGATTCACAGTGCTGTTATTCCCGCCTACAATAACATTACGGATAACAGCGCTACCGCCTATCCGGCCTGCAAGTCCGCCAAAGTTTAATTCCCCTGACCTGTTTACATTGGAGCTAAGCGAAATATTGAGATCACGAATTTCTGCATCCTGTACATAACCAAAAAGTCCTAGATTGGTAATTGTTGATACTGTAGAAAAGCTGTTTATGGTAATGGTATGCCCATTGCCATAGAACTTACTCTGGAAGGGATTGTTTACCGCTGCAGATGTATATGTGCCTCTTGGTGTCCATGTAGTAGTAACACTGAGGTCTTGTGCAAGAACATATTGCTTATTTGCGTTGCCCAAAGCTAGATTCGCAAGGCTAATTGTTCCGTCAGTATCATCATTGTCGCCGGTAACACTGGTAACTTCAATCGCTGGGTTGCCTTGGTTTACAACCATACCGGGAATATTCCAAATTTTAACGGTAGTAGGTGTTTGCTGCCTACCGTAATCGTTATAAGCCGTCAGTGTAACGGTGTAACCGGTAACATTGCTAACCAGCTGGCCGCTCCTGACGCCAGTATCGTTAATGCGCGGCACATCGGTAAAGATATGTGAACCGCTTACGCTCGTACTACGGTATGTCGTTCCGTCATTAGCAGAAAACTCCACGCCGGTCATGCCGGTGGGCCGCGTCCAGGTTACACGGATAGTATTGGGGACATTGGTATCGCTTTGTGTTTCGTAATATGTTGCGCTCCATGTGGTTACAGAATTAATAGTCGGAGAATAATACCGTATCTGCCGCATAGTTACCCACTCACTCACATTCCGTTGGCTTTCATCTCCCAGATTATCCCGGTACCTTACCTGCAGATTACGAATGTCGGTACTGCTTGGTAATACAGTCCCGTTAGTGTTTGTTAAATCCACCGTTTGTTCATGTAAACTTAAAGGAAGCCAAATACTTTCATGATAGGTGGTAGCATCACTATGAATACGGTACTGCCACTGTATATTAGACTGATCATCCCTTGTCCAAGGGTTGTTCCTCGTTGCCGCCATCGGCAGGATGCCCATACCTTCATTATCTGCAATGCCGGAAAAGTCGGCGTTTATTATAAGCGTCCGGTTGGCGGCAGTGTTATTGTAGTTATAAACGCCGATATCTACACGAACCTCGCCACTCAGAGCAATACCGGCGCTGCCGCCCGGGGGCAAATCGTCCATAACCACTGTAACAAAGCGACCTTCGGCAACAGCATTCTCCCATGTGTCTTCCGGGAAATCGTCAGAACCGGGCAGAATAACCAAACGGATTATCCCGTTTTCCGGAGGTGTATCCCATGTATAGACTGTCTTCCAGACATTATCGCTAAGCAAAGAATTCTCTGTCCGGTACTCGGAATCTGCGCCTTCGGCGGATATTGCAAGAGGTACGCGTTCAAATTCAACATCTCTTTTACCTCTTAAAACATTTCTTTCACCGCCCTGCAGATTTGCATAGTCAATCTCTGCTATTTTTACATACTCAGGATTCGGATCTAATATATTGCTACCAATGCTCCGAGTTACTGTAAAATAAAGAGTCACTGCGTACTTTATGGTTTCAGAGTTTTCAGGCTCTTGGGGGTCTTCAGTATCTTCGGGGTTTTCGGAGTCTTCATTATCTTCAGTATCTACAATGTCTATGGGATCTTCGGAGTCAATGTGTTTGCGTAAACGCCTGTCCCGATTTGTAGGCGCAACCTGAGAAAATAATACATACGGGGAATCCAGTGGGTCATGAATAGCCCAGACATGATCAGCATTGTAAACTTCCTTTAATGTCTGCGCTCCAATCCTGTATGTAAATGATACGGGAGACGCCATCCCCTGTTCCTTTGATGTAATGCCGGTTCCCACTGTTACTGTAACAAGTAGATTTTGAGGAGGCAGATTATTGCCGGAAGGGTTAATAATTATATTTACTCCGCCTGCATCAAGTTGGGGCGGATCAAAATGATTCAGTATATCAGCGTAGTTACCTGAGTTCTCATTGGAGCCTGTCCATTGGGCGCTTATCTCTATATGTTCCGGCTTAAAAATAACAGAATCTTTGTCCAGCGGCATATTAAACAAAATTGTAATTACTTGGTTTTGTGGTAAAAACTCACCGGTAAAAATCAAAGGCGGATTACTCTGAATAACTCTTGGACGCTGATCACAGAATGGTATAAGCGTTATATCGTCTTCAATATTAACGGTAACGGCTGCAGTAAAGGCTCCTGTGTGGGTTTGTGCGCCGGGTGTAATAACGGCATCTTCTTCTTTAAGAGACAAATCTTTTGCTGTATCAAAATCCATCGTGGCAATATTTGTAGGGTACTCATCTGACTTAAATGCAAGCCATTCTACAAAGCCATAACCGCTGCTTGGAGCAAACTCTACATTAAACGCATAACCCAAACGCGGGGTTTCTGCTGTCCGCACCGCGTCAAAACTTCTGTCTGTTCCGTTCTGTGGGCTTGTACCCCATTCTTGCGGAACCGCCACGGTTACCGTAAGCCGCGCCGCATTAGCCCACGCAATTTCCGCATCAATCTTTTCC